>Ga0155334_101_pt1 | contig 199379 bp, 188 predicted proteins | sample RifCSPhighO2_02_FD_106302 | JGI IMG/M metagenome (GOLD analysis project Ga0155334, IMG submission 106302) | Candidatus Gottesmanbacteria bacterium RIFCSPHIGHO2_02_FULL_40_24 | reverse complement strand
AGGAAGAAGCAACCCCAGGCCGCCAAAGCTTTTGGGGACAAGCAAAAAATAAAGAATTAAGATCAAAACGGCTATTTTTTTCATGAGGGGCACAGGATTAATTATACCCTGTTTAGCAATTTAACCTGTTAACTTCCATATATTAATTATTTTAATAAAAGCGAGTTTTTTGTTAAACTGAGTTTAATGCCCAGATTGTTTATTCTTCTTTCAATTCTGACAATACTCGCAACGCAACTTTCCCCTTCAATTATTTTTGCCCAACCCAATTCACCGACTACGGTTCCTTCCTGCGATTTATGCGGCTGGTGCAATCCACTTATCAATCCTAAACCGGCCGATTGGGACAAATGCCAGGCCTGCATAAAAACACCCCACGGGTATTGGACAGTATTCGGATGTCTGTCAACGGAATATACGGGAGCAACTTTTGTCAAATCAATACTTCAGATAATTTTCGGAATGGCCGGAGGGGCGGCTTTTCTGGCGATATTATACGGAAGCGCAACCGTTTTAACATCTTCGGGGAATCCGGAGAAAGTTAACGCCGGAAAAGACATCATCACCTCTTCAATTATGGGGATACTGATTATTGTATTTGCCGTTTTCATATTAAGAGTGGTCGGGTTCGACATACTTAAAATTCCCGGATTCGGATAAAAACTATAAACCTTATTCCAAATAAGAGGTTGATGAGAAAAATACTAATTTTATTATTAATTAACTCCTTTTTTTTATTTCCCGACAAAATTATAGCTGCAGATCCAACCGTTTCTGACAGTTGTACCTGGACTCTATCTGATAAAAGCGGAAAGACAGGTCCGCCGTTTGAACTGGAGATCGGCAAACCAACAAAATTAAACGTGACTGTAAAGGTAAACAATTCGAAACCGGGGGACCAGTTTAAAGTCTATGTAAGCACAAGTTTTTCTTCCTTTACCGATACAGCTGACAGTAACGGTTCTGTATCCGGAGCATTTTATTTTAATCCCGGTCAAACTAACAGCAATATTATTTTGAAAGTTGATGATCCGAAATCAACCTTGAATCCAATTTGCCAATATCTTTTATCTTCCGGTGATTGGTTTAGCCAACCGACCCCGACTCCCCAAAAGAGAGCCGAATGCGAACTTTTGGTTGTACCTAATATCAATATCAAACCGGAATCAGAGATTAAAATCAGAGGTAAAATCACCAACGCATCCGGACTCGGGGATTATGAAATAATCTGTCTAAGCAATAAAGGACCACTCTGTAATTTAAAAATAGCCGGAGAAATCAACAAATCGTTTACAAACGCTACTGTTGAAAATCAAACCAACGTTAAAACATTTACTTTTAATATAGGAAGAAATTGGCCGGAAGGAAATTATAACGCAATCGCAAATGTTATTATTAAGGATTCTTTCATATCCTCTATTCCTGTAAGTTGTAGTGTTTCCTATAACATTCCAAACGGGATTATAGTTTCACCGACTCCCCTGCCATCACCGACCGATGCACCTGTTTGCAAAGACTGCGGTGCCGGCAAGATTCCCTGCACGGCAAATGAATGTATGAACTGCTCTCAATGCCGGCCGGATGATACTCCGATTCCGCCCTATCCATCACTGGCGCCCCTTTGCGACCAGTTGCCGGCTATGGAAGGATTCCGAAGCGCCTGCTGGGATTGTCTGAACCAAAAAGGGAAGATCTGGACGGCGATCGGGTGCGTGCCGACCGACCTGGGAGCGTTTTTATCGGAATACGTGTTTAAGTACGGGATCGGATTTGCCGGAGGGATTGCCTTTCTTTACTTTATTTACGGAGCGTTCATTTTCATGACATCGGGGGGCACTCCGGAAAGGATCGGCATGGCAAAGGAAATAATCATGTCATCATTGTTGGGACTATTTCTTATTATATTTTCGGTATTTCTGCTGAAAATCATCGGCGTTGACATTTTGCGGTTACCCGGATTCAGTTATTGATGTAAAATAATAATACTTAAGAAATTTGTAATGATTGCACCTTTAGCCCAAAATTTAAAACTGCCGGGTGTTACCGGTTCAATCACGGGGCCTTTACCGGCCGGAAGATTTACCAATCTGGCATCTCTGGTTAACCGGGCACTTCTGCCGATTATTTTTCCAATTGCCGGAATACTGCTTCTACTTTATCTTATCTGGGGCGGGTTTGATTACCTGACATCAATGGGAGATCCGAAAAAGGCGGAAGCGGGGAAAACGAAAATCACGCAAGCGATATTCGGATTTTTCATTGTCTTTGCTTCTTACTGGATTGCCCAACTGGTTGCCTTTATGTTCGGGTTAAAAGGGGCAATATCTCCTTAGAAACTGACCGGGGTACCGGTCCCGATTAAATCAGTTCGATACGGAGTTTCGGACCCACGTCTTCACTCCCATTCCATGGTAGCGGGGGGTTTGGTGGTTATATCATAGACTACCCTAACCACCTCAAAAACTTCATTGACAATTCTTTCCGAAATCCGAGCAAGCAGGGGGTAAGGAAGCTTTACCCAATCGGCTGTCATAGTATCTTTGGATTCGATAACTCTGACGGCGATTGTTTCCCCGTATTTTCTTTCATCTCCGGCAACTCCGGTTGTTTTAATACCGGTCAAAACAGCAAATGCCATCCAGATTTTTTCATACAAACCGGCTTTTTTTATTTCTTCAACGACAATTAAATCGGCTTTTCTTAAAATATCCAATTTTTCTTTGGTAACTTCCCCTATTATTCTGACGGCCAATCCGGGACCGGGAAATACATGACGATGGATAACAGTTTCGGGAATTTTCAATTGTCCGGCCAAAAGTCTCACCTCATCCTTATAAAATTGCCTTAAAGGCTCAACAATGGTAAATCCGTGCCTGACGGGAATACCACCGACATTATGATGGGTTTTTATCTTATCGGCATGAAGAGTACCTTTACTCTCGATAATATCAGGGTATATAGTCCCCTGGACAAGATAGCGGGCATTTAAGCTCCGGGCATTATTTTCAAAAACCCTAATAAAAGTTTCACCGATTATTTTTCTTTTTTCTTCAGGATCGGTTACTCCCTTAAGATTCTCCAAAAAGATATTTTCAGCTTTGATAATCTTTAATTTAAATTTAAAATTATTCCGGAAGTTTTTTATAATTTCTTCCGTTTCATTACTGCGCATCAAGCCGGTATCGACATAAAAACAGGTAAGATTTTGCCCAATCGATTTATAGGTTAAAACCGCAGATACAGTTGAATCAATTCCTCCCGAAAGAGCACAAACAGCCTTATTTTTTCCGATTATTTCCTTTATCCCCTTAACCAATTCATCCGGTTTCACCTCTATTTTTACCGGTGTTTCCTGACAAATAGACAGGACAAAATTTTCCAAAATCATACTACCGTATTTTGTATGATGGACTTCCGGATGGAACTGAACGCCGTAAAAATATTTTTCTTCATCGGCAACAGCGGCAATTTTTACATGCGGAGTTGACCCGATTACACGGGCACCAAGGGGGGGTTTAACTACAGTGTCAAAATGGCTCATCCAGACTCTTATAGTATCGGGCAATCCGTTAAAAAGCCGATTATCAGTTTTTAATCTGCAAACGGTCGGGCCGTATTCTTTCTTTTTTCCCGGACTGACTTTTCCCCCCAACTGATGACCCATAATCTGAAGACCATAGCAAATACCCATGACCGGGATATTTAAGTTAAATATTTTATTATCGATTAAAAGGGCATTATCAGCATAAACACTTGAGGGACCACCTGATAATATTATTCCCCGAGGCTGACGATTTTTGATTTCCTTAAGAGCCTCATCGGGAAGAATAATTTCTGCCGGAACTCCCATATCCCTGATGCGCCTTCCGATCAAATGACATGTTTGCGATCCAAAATCAATGATTAGAATCATTTATTGAGTTATTCAATTTCTTTAATGATAATGTCGTGGGGATGATTTTCCAAAAGAGAAGAATGAGAAATACGCATTAGTCTTGTTTTTGTCTGAAGCTCTTCAATATTTTTTACTCCGGCATAATACATACCGGTTCTTAATCCGCCGATTAACTGTTCAACCACCCCGTCAAGATTTCCCTTGAAAGGCACCAAACCTTCAACGCCCTCAGCGATCAATTTATTCCTTTGACCTTTCCGGTACATCTGACCGTAACGGGCGGCACTGCCTTCCTTCATGGCAGAAACTGAACCCATACCCCGATAAAATTTATATTTTCCCCCATGGACCGTAACCAGTTTACCGGGAGATTCCCGACAACCGGCCAGTAAAGATCCGGTCATCACCGTTGAAGCACCGCAAGCGACGGCTTTGACAAGATCACCCGATGAGCGCAAACCGCCGTCTGAAATAACGGGAACAGAGTGTTTATGGGCTACGGAAACGGTCTCCAGGATGGCTGTTATTTGCGGGACTCCCATTCCGGCAACAATTCTGGTGGAACAGATTGAACCCGGACCCATGCCGACTCTCAAACAATCGGCTCCGGCTTCTATTAAGGCCTTTGCTCCGGCGGCAGTGGCAATACTACCTGAGATTATTTCCGTATCGGTGTACCGGGAAGAGAGAAACCCGGTCGCCTCAATTACCCATTTGGAGTGTCCGTGAGCGCTGTCAATAATTAAAATATCACAACCTGATGAAATTAATTTTTCCGCTCTTTCTTCCAGATCGGGACCGACTCCGACTGCGGCCGCGCACAAATCTGATTCTTTTTTAACTGCAGCAACTTTTTTTGCCTGGATATCAATGGTTAAATTACGGTGGATAACACCAAGTCCACCGAGAGAATTTAGACCAATAGACATGTTTTCTTCGGTTACAGTGTCCATGGGAGAGGATAGAAGAGGAATTTTTAACCTGATTTTAGCGGTCAAATTTGTAGAAACATCAATTTCCTGCCGTTTAACTTCACAGAAATTCGGCAATAGAAGAACGTCATCGAAAGTAAGACCAATTCCTTCAATAATTTTTTGTCCGAAAATATTAGACTGATCCATTTTTGATAAAAGTTACCCGCCGGGCAATTTCGGTTGCCTTAAACAAATCTTCTTCCGTTAAAATTTTATTATTAATCAAAAGCATATATTCATTAATTAAATTAGTAGCCAGCATTTCCGGTCCGTCCGTATTTACAGTATACAGAACCTGATACTTTTTCAGTTCGGAAAAAATTCTCCGGAACTGTTCCCAACCGGAAACAACTCCCGTGTGAATATTGCTGCTCGGGCAGATTTCCAAAACTATCTTTCTATCACCCAATAATTTCAATAAATTTTTATCCTCAACCGATTTAACTCCATGACCGATCCGATCGGGAGAGAGAAGTTCCACCACTCTTCTGACTTCACTGCTGCCAGTCGCCTCACCGGTATGTATGGTTACTCCCAAACCGCTTTTCCGACAGGCGCTAACCTGATCGACTAAAGAGGCAATATCAAAAGATTTATCAATCTGGCCGGCCAGATCAACTCCAATAATTCCCCTTTTAGCATATTTTATGGCTTTTTGGGCCAATATTGAATTTAAATTCTTCGTAAAAGCGCGGTCAAAACAGATAATCAGACCGACTTTAATAGGATAAGCCAGCATTGCTTTTTCCATACCGTGAATGGCGGATAAAATAATATGGTCCAGATCCCTTTCGCCACCCCGGTTCCTTTTCATGGGATTAAATCTGATTTCCAGCGTTGTGATATTATTTTTCCGGTACGCACCGGAGGCGATTGAATAAACACTTCTTTCAATCGCTTCAGGGGAAGACTGGATAAGTTCCGTCCAGGTAAAAAGATCAAGATATTTCCGGTAAGACGTAATGCCTGAAACCGTAATCAATTTGAGAAATTCCCAATAATTTTTAGTCGGGAGTTTAATTCCCTGATCATGGGCTATTTCCCACATGATAGCCGGATCAACCGAGGATCCGATGTGCACGTGAAGTTCCGTCAGTTGACCGAAATTAAATTTTTTTAAATTCTTATTGTCTGCCATATTTTGAAAAAGAATTTAAATAATTAATTAATTTTCCGGGCGGCAGTACTTTTTCTACAAAATTAATAACGGTTATATCTTTGATTTTTGAATAGGAAAAGATTTTCTTTTTCAAGGCCAAAGCATAACCTATTTCCACGGTAACGGCCGGTCCGAGGTAGGCATTTTTATTAAAGATATAAATAAAATCACTTTTTCTGATATTTTCCAAATGTGAAAGGGCTCCTTCTCCTTCCCAGCGGGTGAGTATCTTTTCATCATATTTGTCTTTTAGAAGCTGCGGCATATGACCATATCTGACATGCGACGGTTGGGGAACTATTACCGTAAAGCCTGTTTTTTTCAGCCTGCCGGCCAGACTTTGCATTTGACGATAAAATTTAAAACTGCCGCAAAAGCAAATAATTTTACGCATAAAAAATGACCCCGACAAATCGGGGTCTTCCAATAAATTTTATACTTATTAAATTATCGATATTTACAGCAACCATGTTTAATAGTATCACACAGATCCACTTTGTGTCAATTTAAATAATCGGTTGCAAATATTTTCAGTATTAGTACAATTAATATAACATGTGGATTCTTATTTTATCGGTTATTTCAGTAATTCTTTTATTAAAAGCTCTGGTTGTCATTGACCAATATGAACGGGGAATTGTTCTAACTTTGGGTTCCTATTCTTATACTCTTGAACCCGGTTTAAAAATCCTTATCCCGATTGTCCAGAGAATTATTAAAGTTGATATAAGAATAACAACTTCCGACATTCCCCAGCAGGAAGTAATAACAAAAGACAATGTACCGGTCGGAATTAATGCCGTAGTCTATTTCCAGGTATCAAAACCTGAAGACGCGGTATTGAAAATCCAGGATTACACTTACGCGGTAACCCAATATGCCCAAACAGCCCTGAGGGATATAATCGGAGGAGTTGAACTGGACAGTCTTCTGACCGACAGAATAAAAATTGCCGAAGAAATAAAAAAACTGGTCGACCAGGAAACTACCGAATGGGGAGTCGATGTTACTGCCATTAAAATCCAGGATATTGAACTGCCGGCGGATATGAAAAGAGCGATGGCCAAACAAGCGGAAGCGGAAAGAGAAAGACGCGCTACCATAATCAGAAGCCAGGGTGAACTGTCGGCTTCGGAAAATTTGAAAAAAGCCATGGACCACATGGCATCTTCCGGAGCCATTTCATTAAGAACGCTTCAGACAATTGAAGCAACGACGGCCAATCCGGCCAATACGGTTGTTTTTGCCATACCGATTGAAATAATCGAGGGATTAAAGAAACTCGGCGGGAAATAAATTCACTTAATTACCCTTAAAAATTCTCCGGCTAATTGGGCGGTTTGATCACCTGAGGAAAAAAATTCTTTCCAGACGACGACGATGTCGGCATCATTAAATATCGCCCTTTGGACTTCCCTGATTGTATCGCCGCCGGCAATGGCAATAAGGGTATTATAACCGGATCTGATTTTATTGATTTGAAGATAAGGAATGGGTTTATCGGGGTTAAATTTCTCCTCATCAACGCCGCGGTGAAGTATGACAACATCAGGAAGAGTTTTCAGGCGGCGTAATATTTTAATCGGAGCATCAATGTTCATGACATCGATCATGCTGTCAACGCTATTTTCACGGCAGGTTTTAATAAATACATCGAGAGTTTCAACAGGGGCTATTCCCAGGGCTATTACCGCTGAAGCTCCGGCATCTTTTGCCAAAAATACTTCGGTAGCTCCCCGATCCATGGTTTTGACATCAGCAACGATATACGGATCGAAAGCCGCAGATACTGCTTTTTGCGACCACCAGTAATTGAGTTTCCTTACGGCATCCATACCGTACCTTTTTATCAGCGGAGTTCCGGCTTCGATGATAATTCTGGGACTGGCCGGCAATGAGCTGATTATTCCGGCAGCGTTTTCCAAAGTGCTGTTTAAGGCAATCTGCAGGTAACGGGTTTTCCGGTTAAGCATCTAATTTATTATAATTAACCGATGCAGAGATTTACCATACCGATAATATTACTGGTGACGGTGATATTATCCGTTTTTAAAATTTTTAATTATTTATTAAAGTCTGATAAGGGTAATATTTTATCATCCGGATCTTATATCAGCCCTACTCCGACACCATTGTTTCTTCCAAACGGCACAATAACGGAAAAAACGTACCTCGGAAAAAAATATCTGATTTTTTCGGTAAAAGTTACAAATCAACAGTCCAAAATTGAAATTATTCCCAATTTTTCGGAAAAATCAACGGGCAGTAATCTTATGGAAAAATATAATTGCGATGCGGCAATAAACGGCGGATTCTACCTGGGAAACTCGACACCGCTGGGACTTTTTATAAAAAGCGGAAAAGTTTTCGGAAAAGAAGCAAAAAGCAGTATTGCCAACATGTTCGTATGGCAGGACCTGGCCGGAGACATTAAGTTTGTCAGGGAACCCCCCTTGAACCTTCAGTTCACCAATTTCATCTTTCAAACCGGTCCTTATATTATTCCCGGCGAAAAACCATTGAAACTATTAAGAGATGAAAGGGCAAGAAGATCACTTCTTAGTAAAGATTTCCAGGGTAATTTATATTTTATAAGCATAACGCTTAAGGATAATCTGGACGGCGGACCGCATTTATCCGATATTCCGGTTATTTTCGGACAACTGAAAAAAGAAAATATATTACCATTTGAGGAAATGGTAAATCTTGACGGAGGCAGCGCGTCATTTTTCTATAGCGGAGATAGGCATAAAAACCTGATTCTCTCTTCATGGTCGGCAATCGGAAGCATTCTTTGCGCAAAATTTATTGAGAGTCAACCATGATATGGTTTATTCCGTCAAATTTTCCGATCTCCAGACCGGAAAAATTTCCTTTTTCACTTCGCCATTCATTTGAAAATCCCCAACCATCCCACTTCCAGACAGCAACATAATTTCCGTTGCAGTGCGGCGTTTGTGAATAATCCCCTTCAACCGCGATTAAATCATTTTTTCCATCAGCATCAATGTCTTCTATTTTGAATTCACAATTGGGAACTTTAAGATTTGAAGATCCCCAAATTGACTTCATTTTTCCACCGACAAGGTCATAAACGAAAAAATGATTTTTTACGCTCAGGTCGTCCTGTTTTATCCAAAAAGGTTTGGACGAATTAAAACTGCCGGATTTCCACAAAGATAAATTTATATCCAAAACGCCGTCATTATTGGAATCGGCAAGAATAAAATTATCGATCCACCAATCAGCCGGAGTCTGCCATATTTTTTTGGAATTTTTTGAAATTGTCAGCCGCCCATTTTCCAATCTGAAACTTTCAGAAATTGAATCATTGTCCATATCTAACTTTTCATTTTTTGCAGAGAAAAATCTATTATTCGGAGTTTTGTTATAAATTGCAGCCATTGAAGTTTTTCCGAAAATATTTTCCCGGCTCCAAAAATAAACGGCAATGTTACTTAAAGGAAATCTTAATCTTGCCAAAATTTCCTGCGCTTTGTCATATTTGACCATTCGGGGTTGGGCTAAATTTTCCATAAATACAGGCAAAAAGGAAATTTTATAAATTTCCTTTTTGGTGAAATATACTTTGATTAACAATCCTTCCCTTGTTTCCCGGGACCACATTTGGTCAAAAACAAAATTTCCCAAACTGTAAAATATGTATTTCCCCTTATATTTTTCCGTTGTCTGAATTACATGTGGATGATGTCCGATAACTAAATCCGCTCCGGCGTCAATTGCCTCATGAGCGAAACTTATCTGAGAATCATTCGGTTTGTTGGTATATTCAGTGCCTGAATGCATTGAGACGACGACGAAATCCGCTTTTTGTTCCGCCTCTTTTACCGATTCTGTCATTTTATGGCTTCGCATAAATGCTGTTCCGGAATGTCCGGGGCCCGCTTCATATTCAGCCGGTACCACGTCAGTATCGTTGTACGCCAGAAAGGCAAATTTCATGCCATTAACCTGACTGTATACAGGCTTATTTGCTTCTTTTTCATTATTTCCTGCACCAACATATTTAATGCCGACCTTTTCAAGATAATTGAAGGTATCTTTTAATCCCAGTTCTCCAAAATTCGGTGTATGGTTGTTTGCCAACGACAAAACGGTAAAACCGGCTTGTTTTAACGGCAGCTGTGTGCCCGGATTGGATCTGAAAATCATCTCAAAATCCGGGATTTCCTGTCCATAAGTGATAGGTGTTTCCAGATTTCCAAAAACCAGGTCGGCACTATTTAAGTAATCCCTGATTTTCAGAAAAGGATAGTTTAGATCCTTATGTTTTTTAACAATTCTTTCGACACCCCGCGAATAGGAAATGTCGCCGACGGCAATTAAAGTCGCTTCACCGCCAGTTTGAAGAAGTTGTTTTTTCCGACCGGAATAATCCAGGAAGATTTTATTGCCTATAAGCTGATTGATTGAAAATAATATACCGGCAGAATATCTTATAAATAAACCCGCGCCTAAAATGACGATGGCGAGACTTAGAATTGAAAATAAAATTATCCGAATATTTTTTCTTTCCATTCATTTTTATTTTACGACAAACGCATTCGTCCACTCCGGTAACGGCGGTGCTTTTCCGGAAATAAGCATTTCCCGCCATTTTTTATCGGTTAACCTGTCCGTCATCGGCCACTCAAATTCATAATAAGAATAGACTCCGCCTTTTGTTATTTTTAACTTACCCTCTACCGGGACGACGACAAAAATCTCAAAAATTTTTCCCGTGCCTTCCTCCAAGACCCGACCGTTAGGATCAGTGGCAACATCAGCGACAATAGCGGCCGGATTTTCATATAAGTAATCTCTCGGGCTTGTAGACTCTTTAAATTGAGGTTCGTCTTTGTTAACTTCAAGCCAGAAATGTTCCAACTGCCCGCCGAAGGACCTTATCAGCTCATAATCACCGTCCGTTAATTTTTCATTATTCAATTCTTTCTCCGATATGGTTTTAAGCGAAATGGCCAGTTGTTCCATCTTACTAAGATTATCTTTCATATCGGGGGTTAGCAATCCCCGTTTCTCCAAACCAACATTTGTCATTTTCAGGAGCGATGCCAGACGCGCGTAAACAAAGACGTTAGGTTCCACATAACCGCGGTCGTCTTTTTCCCCGATACCTCCGGCTCCCATTTCTGCGTAAACCTGTTTGGCGTAAAGTATCGTGTCATGTTTTAATTCACTCCAACTGCCCAAAAAGGCATTAAGATCTTTTTTAACCCAGGCGGGACTGCGCATAAAAGCGGGATAGCCTTCCGGTTTCTCATCAAGAAGCGGACGCAGTTGATACAGCCAACCCCAATATAAATTTTGAGTCCAATTCTCCGGTGACAATCCGGCAATATATGACCGCATTTTTGATAAATTCTCAGAATAGCAGGCGTATTGAGTTTCTCCCTGGCCGGCTACGATATTAGTGGCTTCGGTTGAACCCATGGCCGCCGGGATATCCAATCCTTTTGGAAGACATCTTGCTCCTGACAGACAATCCGTTTCCTCGGGCTTGAAGTTTTGGCAGGATCCGGTCTTATCACCAACTTCACGATAAATAAGCCGCTGAAAAATTGAAGCGTCGACGGTAAACCGTTGTCCCATAAAACGGAAACCTTTTATTTCTTTTTCCCGATCCGGTTGAATTGACGATGAAAAAATAGGCATTGAATTTATTAAGGGAGGTTCCAAATTACCGGTCAATGCAACAAAAGATGAAAATTTATTTATATCACCGGATACAGTCTGAATTGCCGGGTTTTCGCCATAAACAGTTTTAACCAAATCTTTGAACTGATAATAGGTAATGTCATCGCTTTTACCGACAAAGAAGTTTACCGGTTGGTAGATTTTGTTCCAAGCAGTTTGATTTATTTCTTTATTTAAGGCTAATGTTATTAATATTCCCGATTTTATTTCATCATCATTTTTCAGGCGAAAAGTCAATCTGCCATACCACATCATGGATTTAAAATAAGCTTTTAGCTGTTTAGATTTGTCGTAATGACCCCTTTGTATGTATTGTGAGTAATCTTCTCTGTAAGTTTCAGGAGAATCCGGGGACCGGTTGATATTGGCTACCGGTGACTTATCAATTCCCTGATGCGCGTCAATTAATGCCAATTCCTTTTCTACTTCACTTTTGACAACTGAGGGAATACCCACTTGTGAATCCAAAAGTTTGCTGCCGACGGCAAAAAAACCAACATTTCTTTTGGCGGCATTTTCCCATTCAGTCCCAGTCAAGCTATTAAACTGATCCAATGAATCAGAAAGCATACCGGCATTAAGTTTTCCTAATTCCTGATAAAGTTTTTGTTCCTCAAGCTGTTTTAACAGAAAATCAAACATCAGGTGGTAATTGTGAAGCATTGAATCAACGGTAATAAAATTCGGGGTAAAGCTGTACCGATTTGATTCATAAAGCGAAAAAAATTCATCATTATAAGCCGGCTGGACAACAAAACCGTTTTTAACAAGTAATTTTTCGGCATTTTCGGACAGTTCAAAGTCATTGACATTTGAGATGCCGTTTAAATCAGGGCTGACGGAATAAGCCGGAATTTTCGGGTTTATGTTTACCGGGACTTCTTCATATGCCGCGAAATCAGAAGCAAACGCAACAGCGACAGGTTTATTAATATTTTCCGGGGTTTTTTTTGAGGCCTTTTGATTAATGGCCGAATGATCTGATTTCCGGGTAATAAAATAAGAAGTTATCGCGACAATAACAAAAATTCCCAAAATTCCAAACAAAACCAAAAATTTGATTTTCTGTGGTTTTGTTCCGGACACATCTGAGTTTATTTTGGTATCGGCCGGAGTTTCTTGATAAAGATCCATTGTGGACCTGGATGGAGTCGAACCATCGTCTATACTTTATAAGAGTACCGTTCTGACCGTTGAACTACAGGTCCTCAGGAAGAATTATACCAAATTTTTTCAGAGTCTGGCTCTTTGGGAAATTTCGGTTTCAACCAGTTCACGGGGCCGGCCGTACTTAAGGCGGGACAATTGAACAATAGCTTTGGCAACTTCCTTATTTTCCATTTTTTTTAATTGAGACAAATCTTTTCTCATGTCAACGGAAAACGGAGGCGCCGGCTTATTATCAATAATAGTATTAATATATGCATTATAGACATCGACATTAATCAGATCATTTTCCGAAAATGTCGGAGTATACCAATGCTGAAGATAATTTGCGTCAGTAACACCGACTCTGAATGAAATAATAGTTCCGACATTACCAAAAACGGCATTTTTAACTTCTTCCTCCATCTGCCCGATAAACTGATTGGCGACACAGAGATTAAGGCGGAATTTACGCGCTTCAGATAAAATTTGGGCGAAATCGGGGGTGGCAAAATTCTGAAATTCATCAACATAAAGGTAAAAATCCCGTCGCTGGTCTTCCTGCGTGTCAACCCGGCTCATGGCAGCTACAAGGATTTTCGGAACTAAAATCAAACCCAGAAATGACGAGTTTTCTTCGCCTAATTTCCCTTTGGCCAGATTAACCAGAAGAATTTTTCCTTCATCCATGACTTTTCTAAAATCAAAAGCACTTTTACTTTGGCCGATAATATTCCTCATCAATTTATTGGTAACGAACCGGCCGAATTTGGAAACAATATAATCGAGAACTTCGGATTTATGAAAATCGGAGGTCTGGGCAATCTGATCAGTCCAATAGCGGCGGACTATCGGATCGGTAACTTTGGGCAAAAGCTCCTGGACAAAGGTGGAGTCAGTCAGAACCCTGACCACTTCAACAAAGGAGGCTCCGGGCTGAACCATGACGGTCAACATGGCATTTCTTATGGCATGTTCAAAACGGGGTCCGATTATTCCGGTTTTTTGAGGATCATAAAGCTTATACATCAGACCGATAATTGAGGTGACAATAAAGTGTTTCTGTTCTTCCGTATAGGCTTCCAACATATTTAACCCCATCGGCCGCTCACCGTCAGAAGGGTCAAAATAAATGACATCTTCGGCGCGTTCGGGAGGTATTAAGGGAAGTATACCTTCGATCAGATCACCATGAGGATCAATAGCAGCAACACCCTGACCGGATTTAATATCCTGAAGAATCATTTCTTTTAAAAGAACTGATTTACCGACACCTGTTTTTCCGATGATATACGCATGGCGGCGTCTGTCGTCAAGCTGCATATAAATTGGGCGGGAAATTCCCCGATAAGTACTTTTACCAAGATAGAGTCCTGAAGTGGGAATATCAGAGGGCGCGGGAGATTTTTTTGAAGTCACCCAGTTAATATGAGGAGTTTCCACGCTTTTATTGGGGAAGTGGAAAATTGTGGCTAACTCTTCACTGGATAAAACACTGGATTGTTTATAAGGCCAATTGGAAACGGGGAAATAACGGTAAATAAAATCAAACATAAAAGAACTCTTCAACAGCATTTTTGTAGTTCCGAAATGATTTTTATCGGATGAAAATTGGGCAAAAACCGATTGGATATTATTAAGATGCATTTTAGCCGATTCCCGACTATCTGAAGAAACAACAATCCTTATGGCGGTATTAAATCCCGGTTTGGCGACTTTATTTTCGATTGTTTCCAAAGATTTAGCATCGATATTATATTGAGCTTTATCGGGGTTGGCTTCGTTTTTTTTGATATTCGATAAATGGTTTTTACCGGCTTGTTTCCATTTTCCATCTGCCGGAGTTACCAAAATTTGTATGGCTACCCCTTCACCCGTCTGCATTTTGCCGACAGTTGAGGTAATGGCGGAGAGAGGATCAACCGGCAAATCCCGATAGGTTTTAATAGGTAAATAATCGGAATCTTTTAATACCAGGGATGCAAAAGCTATTTTTGATTTTTCATTATATATATTGTATTCATCAACTTCTTTTATTTCCGCTGCCGGATACATACCGTAAATTTGTTTTTCAACCAAATCCCGGAGATGATGATGGACCGAAACATAAAAACGGATATCGCCGGAACGACCGACAATTTCAAAAGCGATATGGTCCTGTGGCTTTAAAAAAGATAAAAAACCTCCATGAGAGAGTGAAGACAGCGAAGTAAAAAATTGCTCGGCAGCGTCGATTTTTATTTCATTTTCTTTGGGTACCGACACCTGAAGCAGAATAAACTCCAGACTTTGTTTTTCCCGATTTCTATATTTCCACCATAAAAACAGGAAATACAGAAATAATGAAATTCCTGACAGTAATAAGACCAGGATTAATAAAGTTATTCCAAAATCACTTAACTGGTTAACTATAACAGCGGTACTTTCATCCATTACAAATATTATAAACCCCGATAATTACGGGGCCGGTTAATTTCATTGAAAATCACTCGGTGACACCAAGCGCTTCGCTAAAGAAGCCGGCTGCAAGGGTTTTTTAATCTCTGACTTTTACCCGAATGATTTTACCATGTATGCTTTTGAGGACAAGGTGTGCTTTTTGAAGTTTTTTTATGCACCAGACAGCCAACCATTTAAAAGCAGAAGAAAGCGGGGCTTTTAATCCCTCCAATATTTTATCATCGGTGATCGGTAAAGAAACTTGAGCTGCGGTAAAAACAGGACTTTGAGCATTACTTACGGAAACCCCGAGTTTTTTGACATCGGGAGGCAACTCATAACTTCCCGATAATTTTTCGACTCCGGCATTTTCAACTTCTTTTTCAATTTCAATATCACTGCCGACCGCTTCGAGAATTCCGTCTTTTTTTACAGTCACTGATTCGGATTCCTTTCCCGGACCGGTGACAGCAGATACCGGAGTCACGGGAGAAGGAGAAACCGGTTTCATTTGAGAAGAATCTGAATCGGCAGGCATAAAATTTATCTCAATTTTCTATTTTCGGGTTTTTCCCAGAGAAAACTTTTTTGATAATAAGTCCGAATAAGCGAGATATAATTCGGGGATGAAGTGAAAAACGGCAAACGAAAGAGGAACAAAAAAAAGATTACCGGCAAGATTTGATTTTAAAAATGGCAAACCATAAATATATGCCGACAATAATCCGTTAAAACTTTTTTCATACATTCCGAAACTGTCCAAAAACCAAACTCCGAAATTTGTCCAGAGGAAAAAGATCAAGGATGAAACAATACCGGTAAAACCGGCTTTTATAATGTGGGAAATTTTTCCTTTTTTTTTCCGTAAAAGCAGAAAACCCATCAATCCTATAATTAAATAGGCACTCCAAGTAAAAAGATAAATCATGGTGTTACCGATAAAAAAATCGGATACGGCCATTATTACCAGGGGAACGGTGACAGCCCAAAAAGGACCGAGGAAGCTCCCCGACAGGAGCGCGGCGGAGGTGACAAATTCAATATTTTCCCCCAAATGAAAAACGGTCCGGAATAGAAAACCTAACAGTATAAGAATTAAAGCAACTTTTAATTTCATACTTATTTTGACCGAACGTATTCCCAAATAACCGCATCTCCGGGACTTATTACAGTCCGATCTGCCGATATTTGTCCCGGTTTACCGTTAACAGAAAAAATCCAATATTTATCATTGGTATTTTTTACCCCGTTTACCGACTCCACTATAAGACCGTATTTATACTCTTTGCTTTCCAATTTGATACCGTCTTTTTCAGCCGCAATGGCTAAAGCTTCATAAGCGTTAGCGGCTGCAACCTGAAAACTTTTTTTCCTACCGCCGCCGTAATCAATGGTTATTTTATTTTGCAGTACTTTGTTATCTTGTGGATTAATTTCCGGTTGTTCGTTTGAACGGATATTGTCATTCCTTGGCGGAATATTAATACCGGTTTTTAACACGGTTTTTTGTGCCAGCAAAACTAAAACTATAATAATAAAAAGCGAAATCAGCAGATAATTAATTTTTCTTTTCGGATGATATTTTTTCATAGAAATAAACTAAATTTATAACAATCTTATTTTGTCAAAAATTACCTTTAATAACAAGAGGAAAGCAGGATTGATTTAATTTTTTAAATCACAGATCTTTCTTTTTCCAAATTATTTCAGGAATACGGAGACGGAAGTTTGAATATCTGCCTATAATAAATAATAAATCGGACAGCCTGTTGAGATATATGAGAATCCGGCCATCCATATCAAAACCGGCGGTTTTTAACCTGACTACTTTCCTTTCTGCCCGGCGGCAAACAGCTCTTGAAAAATTTGCCCAAGCGGAGCTCAACTTTCCACCAGGGAGAATAAAATTTTTAAGTAAGGGAAGGCGGCTTTCCAGTTCATCAATCAACTTTTCCATAAGAGTTACACGGGTTTTCAGATATTTAAGTGAAATTTTATTTCCGGCCAGAAAAGCTCCGATGGCAAATAAGTCTGACTGAACTTGAACAATGAAGTTTTTAATTTTTTTTTCGTTATTGAGATAATTAATGAGGACTCCAAGTATTGAGTTCAACTCATCAATTGAACCATAAGCCGCAACCTGCGGGTCTGATTTTAAAATGCGTATACCTTTGTATGTTGAAGTAAACCCCTGATCGCCGGTTTTGGTATAAATTTTGACTTTCATCAACTAATTTCCCGAAGTGAGATTTTTTCCTCAACATTCCGAGTAACCGCAACTGTAGCATTTCTTACAACCTTCCTCAAAAGCTAGAGCAGCTACTCCGCATGAAGGACAAAGATCATATTCCGAATTTTCAACCGGCAAGACTTCCTGAGTTAAAACAGCCATGGGTTTATCAAGCAGTTTTTCTTTACTTGAAATCCCATTGCCGTTTTTGACATTATATCCGAAATGCATAGCGAGAATTTTAGCAACCGCATCGGGAAGTGAACGGACTTTTTTATCCCCAAAACCCAATGACTTACTGCCACCAATTCCTATCAGCTGGTTGAAAATTTGATAAGAGCGTTCCTGAGCCGGTACCGGCGATTGCATGCGCAACACCAGAGAAGCAAGCCGACCTACGGCCTCAGCCATGGCAGTGACATCGGAGCCTGCTTTTCCGACATTGATAAACAACTCAAGAGGCTGGTTTCCCTCATCGGTATTAATCGTAACAAAAGCAGTACCAACCGGAGTGTCAATCTGATATGTCGCACCTTTGACTATCATTGGTCTGGGAGTGATTTCAGGTTTTTCCTGACCATTACTGCCGATCAAATCCGCTTTTTTAACTTTTTCATCCTGTTTTTTCGGAACAACTCTTTCCAAAACACCGGGACGGCTGCCTTCCCGCATATAAGTTATACCTTTGCAACCCAGCTCGTAAGCCAGTTTATACAGTTTCTTTACATCATCAACCGTATGCGTATTGGGCGCGTTAACAGTTTTTGATATTGAGGCATCGACGTATTTTTGAATACCCGCCTGAACCCGAACATGATCTTCAGGTGAAAGATCATTGGCAGAAACAAAATAATCAGGGACGGGTTTACCCGGATTCTCCTTTTTCCAAGTTTCAAAAAGCGGATGATAAAGCCTGTGTTCACCAAGCCGGTCCCTTCTTATAAAGGAAAACTCATATACAGGTTCTATGCCTGAAGAAACTCCGGCCAGAAGAGAAGTTGAACCGGTGGGAGCCTGCTGCAGGAGAACCGAATTTCTGATACCGTATTTTTGAATTTTTGCTTTGATACCCTGGGGCAGTTTACTTACAAAATATCCTTTCAGATATTTAGAAGCGTCGAACTTGGGAAAAGCACCTTTTTCTTTCGCTATATCGGCTGAAGCTTCATAAGCGGCATCTCTGATTGTTTTATAGATTTTATCAATTACTTTAAGACTTTCCGGTGATCCGTAACGGATTTTCATTTTTATCAATGCGTCACCCAAACCCATAGTACCCAAACCGATCCTCCGTTCGCCTAATCTTTGCACCTTTTCTATTTGGGGAAAGACATATGAGTCAGCATCAATAACATTATCCTGAAAATGAACACCGGTTTTAGCAATATCCGCCAGTTCTTTATAGTCTATTTTTCCTCCTCGGATCAGAGCGGCCAAATTTATTGAACAAAGATTACAGACACCATAAGAGGGTAATCCTTCTTCTCCGCACGGATTAACACAATTAATTTTGTTGAAATACCAATTGTTATTCCATTTATTATACCTTTCCATAAAGACAACACCGGGTTCCGCGGAGCCCCAGGCTGCTTCGCTTATAAGATCCCAAAGATAACGGGCTTTTATCGTTTTATGAATTTTTACTTTTTTACCCAGTTTTACCCAATCATCCAGATAACCCTCCCACTTCCGGTCATATTCCTTGTCTTTGATATCAGGAAAAACAAGCTGCCAATCGGCATCTTTTTTAACCGCTTCCATAAATTTATCCGAAACGCAAACTGAAAGATTGGCTCCGTTTATTCTGGTCAGATCCCTTTTGACAGTAATAAATTCTTCAATATCAGGATGCCAGTCCCATAACATAAGCATTAAAGCTCCCCTCCTTGAGCCGCCCTGCTGGATGATATCTTTCGTGGCAACTGAAAAAAGTTCAGCCCAATTGCAAGGCCCTGAAGAAAACCCGTTTACTTTTCTGACACGGGCACCCCGGGGGCGGAGAGACGATAAATTTATACCTACTCCTCCACCGCGGGCCATAATTTCCACCATCTGCTTTAATGTTTCCAATATACCGTCACGCGAATCTTGGGGAGAAGGAATAACAAAACAATTATAAAAAGTAACTTTATAACCGGTACCGGCACCTGAAAGAATTCTGCCGCCAGGAACAAATTTAAAATCCTCCATTGCAGAGTAATACTTTTTTTCCCAGTAAAGACTTTCCTTTTTTTTCTCAATCAAAGAAACCGCCTTGGAAACACGCCGCCACATCTTCTCTGGTGTTTTTTCAACAGACTGACCTTTTTCATTTTTCAAAGAATATCGATCCAGAAATACCTGCTGGCGGATGCCGGTTAACTTCATGTATAAAAAGCCTTTCTTTATAAAATGTTTATAATATATTCAAAGTAATTTCTGAAGCTCTTTTTCAAAATCTTCAACATCGACAAATCTTCTGAATACTGACGCAAAGCGTATATAGGCAATTTTATCGATTTTTTTAAGCTTCTGAGCCACCAGCTGACCTATTTTCTTGCTTTCCACTTCGACGGTATCCATACCGCGTAATTCTTTTTCCACATCGTCCACAATCGTGTCAATATCATCAATACCGACAATTGTCTTTTCACAAGATTTCAAAATACCTCTTTTTAATTTATCCCTATCGAACTGATCTTTCCGTCCGTCTTTTTTAATTACTATTAACGGAACTCTTTCAACCCTTTCATAAGTAGTAAAACGCTTATTGCACTTTGTGCATTCGCGCCTTCTCCTGATTGTAGTCAAATCTTCACTGTCTCTGGTTTCAACTACTTCAGTATCCTGATGGTCACAAAAAGGGCACCTCATATTAATCGGTGTCACATTCTTAACTACCCCAGCTATAGTGTCCTTGCAAATCGTAGGACACTAAATAACCTCTGTCAAGATAACTAATTATATCATATTATATCAGTATTTTTTCCAGCCTCGAGAAGTTTTAAACTGCGGGAAATTTTCGGAAATTTAATTTCAGACCGGATTGACTGATTGAGACAGAATAAATTATTTGTTCAATTTGGTCCGTTTGTTACTTCAATGACGAAATTTGATTAAGTGCCTGCTGGTTTATCCCAAGTGCCTGCCGGATTATTTTTTTCTGATTTAAATCGGTTATTGAAAAATCAATTTTATTGATCAAATCAGAATGTTTTTTTATCGCTAATTCAATTTTATCAGAAAAATTTTCAGGCGGATTTGAAGAAGATGCAAGAGTATTAAAGACAGAAACAGATTTAAGAAGTTCTGTTTGACTTTCAATTAGAGTATTTACCGATAAATCTGTTTTACGCTTATCCAACAGAAGTTGAGCCATAACCAGTTTTTTATCAGCGAACAGAAGATGATACTCGGTCTTTTTTATCGGATTCCTATTAAAGAAAAGCAAAAGCCAATCCCTAATCCTTTTCATGGGATATAAAGGATGATCGGGCAATATACCGGGGAAAGGCAAATGATAATCAATAGGAGTTGGAGTAGTTTGGGCTCGCGCCACCTGGTAATCAAGTTGAAAAAATAAAAAGAAAGCAATAAGAAAAAGAATAATAAGGCTAATTTTATGATTCATTCTTTTTATTATACCCTACCGGATTGGCAGATAATATTTGAAATTATACTACAATAAATTCTAATATAACCGGGAGAGATTATTATATTATGTTCTGAAAAGGCAGGATACGTACAGGAGGAGGTTTTTTATGATATTCAACAAGCTTCCAGATATATTTGACAAGAAACCTGTTTAATTGTATTATAGGCTCCATGAACTCAGAGGAAAATCTCCAACTAACCTCTGCTCAGCAACAATTTATCAATTATCTACAACAAGCTCAACGCGCTCAGGCAACAATTATCGCATACAGCAAAGATATTGAGCAGCTTATGAGCTTTCTGTCGGATATGGGCAAAAAAAATGTCAGTCAGATAGATAAAGATGATTTGGAGGCATTTCTAAAAAAATTAACCGCAGACGGATACACTCTTAAATCACTATCCAGAAAAATCAATTCGATAAAAACTTTTTACCGTTTCCTGAAAAATAATAAATCAGTAACTTTAAACCCGGCCGCTGATATTGCCCATCCGAAATATAGCGTAAAACCACCCCGAATTTTATCCAAAATGGAATACCGGGCATTAAGAGACGCCTGCAGAAGCGATATAAGAACATATTCAATCGTGGAACTATTCCTCCAAACTGGAGTCAGAATCGGTGAACTTTCCAACCTGAAAGCAGATAATATCCGGGAAAAAGAATTAATTATAGATCCCCAGGAAAGCCATCCTCAAAGAAGCGTTCCCTTGAACAGGGCTGCCAGGGAAGCTCTTGACAGATGGTTATCCATAAGACCAAAATCAACAAATAATGCCTTATTTGTTACAAAAACAGGAAAGCCGCTTTTGGTCAGAAACATAAGAACTACCATTGACAGATATTTTAAAATTGCCGGAATAGAAAATGCAAAAGTTAACGATTTAAGACATACTTTTATTGCCCATCATCTGGCGTCAGGAACTTCTTTAACGGTAATCAGCAAGCTGGTTGGCCATAAAAGGCTGTCAACCACGGAAAAGTACCTGGATCTTGTAAAAGATAAAGTAAGCGACAATATTAAACTAGAAGAATTATAAAAAATACCTGATTTCTTCTTCCAGAAAGATCCCGAATTTTTTATAAACTTTCGCTTTTAATATTCCGGCTAATTTTTTAACTTCTTCAGATTTACCCTTACCTTTATTATAAAAAAGGTTACCATGAAATGAGGCGATTTCAATATCCCCTACCGACATACCGCAGGCACCGACTTTTTCCAACAGAAAACCGGCCGGAATTTTTCCGTATTTTATATTTTCAAACCCAATCCGTTCAATGACAGTTTTTTTTAAATCGGCAACTATAATATTTTTAAAAAAACTGCCCGGGCATTTCAGACCGGGTTTGTATTTTTTTTCCCGGATACTAATTATTTCCAACGAGGTTTTACGGAGACTGTCGTAACTGCTTTTTTTCAATCTGAAGCGGACGCTAACTATAACAAACGGTTTGTGTTTAAAAATACTATCCCTGTATCTAAAGCGGCTATCGGCATTTGTCAGCCAATATATTTTTCCATTATCCCAACATTCAACCTCCTGAATTATATCGGAAACGGAAATTCCGTAAGCTCCGGCATTTCCGACAACCGCTCCTCCTACGGAACCGGGAATTCCTGATAATTTTTCCAAGCCCGACAATCCGTTTTTTATTGAGAAATTAATTAATTTTGTCAAGGTTACTCCGGCGTCTGAAACTATTTCATTACCTATTTTATAAACCGAACCGTTTATTAAACGGATCAGGAAACCATTTATTCCCTTATCGGGAAAAACAATATTGCTGCCTTCGGCAAAAACTTTAAAAGAAATTTTATTTTTCTTAAAATATGATAAAGAAGTCAGAAGTCCGTTCCGGTTTTTAATTTCAACCAGATTATCTACCTTGCCGCCGATAGAAAAAGTGGAGAGGCCGGCTAAAGAGACAGACTTTTTGACCATAAGGGGAAATTTATCCATATTCAATCAATAAATTCCTGAACAAAAAGAGAGCCGTAAATCCCCCCATCAATGACCCCAATGCCAACCCGCCCGAAATCAGGTGACAGAATATTGGCTCGATGACCAGGAGAATTCATCAACCCCTGATGGGCAATTGTGACATTAGGGGCAAGAGCCAAATTTTCACCGGCCGCCAGAAAAGAAATGTTTTCCTCTTCCATGCGGTCAAAAGGTGACTGACCTTCAGGATTGTAATGGGAGAAAAAACCCCCGGCAAACATTTCCCGAGCATAGTTTCTGGCTAACTGTTTAAGTTTACCATCCGAATGAAGAATCGGAAGATCATTATTTTGCCTTTCAATATTTATTAAAGTAAGCATGGTAATTTCCGCCTGGGAATCGACAACTGCTTCTTTTTGGGTAAAGCCAAGATCAACCGATTCCTGAGAACCGGGATTGGGATTAACAGTTAAAAATGTTAAAGTCTCGTTTACCGCATCACCAAAAATAGTATTCAATTGGCGTTCTATCCCCTGTGTTTTTTTGACAATAGGACCGCCAATACGGGATGACACAATGGAGTTTTTCAATTTTCCCGATAAAGGGAGCGAAACAAGAAGAGTTAAAACAAAGGCAATAAAGATTACTGTTTCACCGGCGGCAGGAAAAATCCCAAAAAAATTATCCAGTTTTTTAAGCAAAACAATAACTCTTTTATTATTAGTTGAAACTCTCATTTTTGAGTAAATTTTTTTTATAACAAAATTAGTAAAAAGTGAGTAAAAAAATTCGGATAATATTCCGGCTATAAAAAATCCAAGAGCCCGGGCAATACCTCTGGTTATTGAAAAATTGTCAATAAAAAAATCACCTACCGGCTGATAAAACTTTACGGCACTGACAAATGAGAATATAAAACCAAAAAGATCCACTGTTCCCAATAAAAAACCCCTGCCATAACCGCCAAGGAGATAAAAAAAGAAAACAATCAAAATTACCAGATCGATCCAATCAGCATTTAAAGAAGAAAAATCCATAAGAAGAATATTTTATCATTTTCGATGTTATAATAGTGAATTAATTTTCCTTAAATGATGAAAGCAAACCAGCCAACTGAAAATCCGGAAACTCTCAGACACAAAAACATAACTAATTTAATCCGGGGTAAACTTAAATTTCCCATTATTTTTGCAATACCTTTCCTTGCAACAGTTTATATATATACCTTAATTTTTGCGGATCTGCCCAGTCCGACAAAATTACGCTTAAATAATATTCCGCAGACAACCAAAATTTTGGACCGGCAGGGTGTACTTCTTTATGAAATATATGCCGAGCAGAACAGAACTCTTATAAAATTAGGAGAATTACCAAAAAATCTCATCGAAGCAACCGTATCAATTGAAGATAAGGAATTTTATAAGCATAAGGGTATCAATCCGGTGGGTGGAATTTTACGGGCAGTAAAGGATACTTTTGTAAAAAAACAACTGCAAGGAGGATCTACGATTACACAACAGTTGGTTAAAAACGCATTACTGACTCCTGAACGGACAGTAACAAGAAAAATAAAAGAAATAATATTGGCTTTTTGGACTGAGGCAATTTACAGCAAAGAACAGATACTGGAAATGTATTTTAATCAGGTACCATATGGGGGCACCGCCTGGGGAATTGAGGCGGCGGCAGAAACATATTTTGATAAAAAAGCAAAAGATCTGTCTTTAGCTGAAGCGGCTTTTCTGGCAGGACTTCCGGCCGCACCAACGACTTATTCCCCCTATGGAGCACATCCGGAAAGATCAAAAAACAGGCAAAAAGCAGTGTTAAACAGAATGCTTGAAGACGGATATATTAAAAAAGAAGATAAAGAAAAAGCAGAAAAAGAAAAACTTAACATCAGGCCGCCGAAAACTGACATAAAAGCCCCCCATTTTGTCATGTTTGTCAGAGAAAAACTGGCAGAATTATACGGCGAACAACTGATCGGCCAGGGAGGACTAAAAGTAACTACAACTTTGGATTATAAACTGCAGGAATTTTCCGAGCAGACAGTTGCCAGTGAAGTAGCAAAACTATCTGATTTACATGTTACAAACGGAGCGGCGATTGTCATCAGACCGCCTACCGGTGAAATTCTTGCCATGGTCGGATCAAAGGATTATTTTTCAACTGATTCAGGCAATTTCAACGTAACTACATCTTTACGCCAGCCGGGATCCGCAATTAAACCGTTAAACTATGCGGTCGGAATTGACACCCGGAAAGTAACCGCAGCGACCCTATTTCTTGATACTCCCACCTGTTTTCAGGTTCCGGGACAGAAAGCTTATTGTCCGGTAAATTATGACGGAAAATTCCACGGTCCGACACAGCTGCGATTTTCCTTAGGGAACTCATTTAATATTCCGGCAGTAAAAATGATGGCAGTTAACGGAGTGGAAACCGTAATCGCATCAGCTTCAGCATACGGCATATCTTCATTTAAAGATCCATCCAGATACGGTTTATCACTGACTTTGGGCGGAGGTGAAGTGACAATGATTGATATGGCCAAGGCTTTTGGAGTTTTTGCCAATACGGGAATAAAAAGAGAGCTTAATCCGATTTTAAAAATTGAGGATAACAACGGAAAAGTGTTATTTAAATTTGAAGACCCGAACATATCTTCCGATATACACCGGGAATTGAATTATCCATCTTCTCTTCTTATTCCCGGTGAAAGAGTATTATCTTCAGAAACAGCATTTCTTATTTCCCATATTCTTTTGGATAATAATGCCAGACAACAAATGTTCGGATCAAATTCCCAACTGGTGATACCCAAAAAAGCAGTTTCCGTCAAAACAGGGACAACAGATGACAAAAGGGATAACTGGACTATCGGCTACACACCGAATTTTCTGACAGCGGTTTGGGTCGGGAATAATGATAATACACCAATGCATCCTTATTTAACTTCAGGCATAACAGGGGCATCCCCGATCTGGAATCTGATAATGAAAAATCTGTTGGGTAATCAACCGGATCTTTGGCCGAAACAACCAGCAAGCATTGTCGGAGCCCACATCTGCACAAATTCCGGTAAAGCCCCGCCCGTTTCAGACAACAACTCAGTTGACCGGGGTTGTCCGACACGCTATGAATACTTTATTAAGGGAACAGTTCCGACAGCACCGGAAGTATTAAAAAAAACCGTAGCAATTGATAAAGGAAACAATAAACTGGCTTATCCCAACCAGACGGACAATGTGGAAATGCAGGAAAAACAGATTGTTTCCGATATGTTCGGAGACTTATGCCTGGATTGTGAAACTGAAGGAGGCAATCCCGTAACCTACGTTAAATTGTAAATGTGGCTATCTTACGCTCACTTTACAGTGCACTCAAAGCTATGTTATATTCCTGCCGATGAGCAGGATAAAGAGTTTTTATCTAGATCTACTTTTAATTCCCTTAATTTTTTTTAAAAAAACCGGCGAGCTTCTTTTATATACCTGTTTCCTTATTTTCTCCGTATTTTTTTACCTGACCGGATTATTTTCGACTCCGTTTATACTGTTATTTGTTTTTATTAAAAAGATTTCGGAATACCTTGCGGAAACTATTTTTCGAATATTTAGAGTAATACTGAAAAGACCGAAAAAGAAAAAAAAGGCAATCAAGTTATCAGAAATTAAAAGAAAATCAAATAAAAATAATATTATTAAACAGGGTTTTTTAAATTCAATCCTGTTAAAAATAAAATTTTTCCTTTTAGGAATTTTGGCAGCGGTTATAATTTTGAGCATTTACCAATTAAACTATTTTGCTTCCAATTTGCCCAATCCTTCCGAAATAAAACAAAGCGGATTTCCGACAACCACAAAAATATTCGACCGAAAAGGAATTCTTTTATATGATATATACGAAAGTTATAACAGGACACCGGTTCAACTTAAGGATATTCCCGAACATGTCATAAAAGCGACAATTGCGACTGAGGATAAAGAATTTTTCCTTCATTACGGTTTTTCATTAAGAGGAATTACCCGGGCGGTAATACATAACCTGACAAATGATAATCTGGTCGGGGGTTCAACAATAACACAACAACTAATAAGAAGCACTTACTTAACTCCGGAAAAAACATTCATAAGAAAAATACGGGAAATAATACTGTCAATTTGGATAGAACAGTTATATACAAAAAATGAGATCCTGGAAATGTATCTGAATCAGATACCTTACGGCGGTACTGCGTGGGGAATTGAAGCTGCAGCGCAGACTTATTTTTCGAAAAGCGGAAAAGACCTGAATCTTGCTGAAGCGGCTTTTTTGGCAGGACTGCCGGCTGCTCCAACAAAATATTCTCCCTTGTCAGAAGGAAAAAATTACAAAATCCGGCAAGCAGAGGTTCTGATTAAAATGAAACAGGAAGGGTTAATTTCTGAAGAAGAATATCAGGAGGCGGTAAACTTTCCTCTAAATTTAACCCAACCCCGTACTCCCATTGCCGCTCCGCATTTTGTGATGTATGTCAGACAATTATTAAATAAATTTTACGGAACCAAATTAACGGAAACGGGAGGACTCCGGGTTTTTACTACGCTGGATTTATCATTAAATGAAAAAATTCAGGAAATCGTTTCTCAAGAAATTGCCAATCTTAAACAATTAAACGTTAACAACGGAGCAGTACTTGTGACAAATCCGAAAAACGGTGAAATACTTTCAATGGTAGGTTCAGCAGATTATTTTGACACTTTTAATGACGGGAATGTAAATGTTACGTTAGCACTAAGACAACCGGGTTCTTCGATTAAAGTAGTCAATTATGCGGCAGCGCTTCAAAACGGTTTTACCGCCGCAAGTATTATTGCAGACACTCCGGTTATTTTTCGCACAGACGGACAATTGCCTTATAAACCGGTAAATTATGACGGAAAGTATCACGGATCTGTTTCTTTAAGAACAGCATTGGCTTCTTCATATAATATTCCGGCCGTGAAAGTCCTGAATGCCATCGGAATTGAAAAAATGATCGAAACCGGTAAAAAAATGGGGATTGACAGTTGGGATGACAAATCCCGGTTCGGATTATCACTGACTTTGGGCGGAGGTGAGGTGACAATGCTTGATTTGGCCGAAGTATACGGGACTCTTTCCAATTACGGAGAAAAATATGAACTGACACCGTTTATTAAAATAACCGATTATAAAGGAAAGAATATACCGCTACCGAAAAGAAACAATAAAATCAGAGCCATTCCTGAAGGGGTCGCATTTATTATCAGCAGTATATTATCGGATAACCGATCAAGAACACCGGCCTTCGGCAGTAACTCCGCCCTTTATATACCGGGACGGACTGTGGCTGTTAAAACCGGAACAAGTGACAACAAACGAGATAACTGGACAATCGGTTATACCGATGATATAACCACAACTGTTTGGGTGGGAAACAATGACAATTCACCCATGAACCAACAATTGGTTTCGGGTGTAACAGGAGCAGCGCCAATTTGGAGAGATGTCATGAAAATGATTTTGGCTGAGGAAGAAGATATTCCATTTAAGATTCCGGACGATTTAATTCAGGTAAAATGCCACGGAGTTACCGAATACTTTCTTAAAGAATCTTATACAGACCGGAGCTGCATAAAAGACTATCCGAAAAATGAAACCGCTTCTTCAGAGTAAATTATTATTGAATTCTTACAGCATCTCACATCAGATTTAACGGAAAAAGTCAAAAATTTTATAGAATAAATTCATAAAAAAACAATCCCGTCAACAACCCCCCTTTTTTTATTAAAGGAGGGTTTTTTATTAAAATGACAAAATTTGAAAAATTAAGAAAAAAAATAATCAGCAAACGGTTCATCGTCGGAATTGTGGGAGTCGGGTATGTCGGAGAGGCGTTAGGAAGAGCTACTTGTGAGGCGGGAATTAAAACAATAGGATTTGAGATCAGCAGATCGAGGGTCGAAAACCTAAGAAACCAAATCCCCAGAAATTTTCACTTAACCGATAATAAAAAATATCTCAGTAAATGTGATGTCATCTGCATCTGCGTTCCGACCCCGTTATCGGCAAAAGGCAATCCCGACACAACTCTTCTTGAAAATGCAGCAGCTGAGATTGCAAATTATTTGATTCCCGGTCAACTTATCATTACTGAAAGTTCCGTAGCCCCCGGAACATCAAAAAATATCATCAAACCGATATTGGAAAAAAGCGGTTTCACGGCAGGCACTGATTTTTATCTGGGTTATTCTCCGGAAAGAGTTGATCCGGGAAATAACAATTTTACAGTTTCAAATATACCTAAAGTCGTTTCAGGAATTAACGAGGAAAGCAGGCAGCTGACAACGGATTTCTATTCAACATTCGTAAAAAAAACAGTTCCGGTAGCATCGATGGAAGCTGCTGAATTGACAAAAATTATGGAAAACGTATTCAGACTGGTTAACATAACTCTTGTTAATGAGATTGCCGAATATGCCCGCGGTGTCAACATTAACATATGGGAAGTAATTGATGCAGCAGCTACAAAACCATTCGGATTTTTAGCCCATTACCCGGGTCCGGGAGCCGGCGGATATTGTATTCCTGTTCTACCCGTATATCTTTTGGACAGTGCTAAAAAAAATAAAGTTAAACTACCATTAATAACATTGGCTGAAAAATTAAATAAAAAACAACCGGATAAAGTGGCTGATTTAGCACTGAAATTAATAAACGGGAACGGAAATGCAAAACTTATTAACGGAGATAAACCTAAAGCGTTATTGGTCGGAATAAGTTATAAGGAAGAAGTAAGTGATACCAGAGAATCAAAAGCCATAATAATCTGGAAGAAACTGGAAAAAGAAGGTGTTGAAGTTCAATATCATGATCCTTATATAAAAAAATATAACGGATCAGAATCACGTGAATTAACAACGGATTTTCTTAATAACGTGGATATGATCATAGTTGCCACTCCACATAAAAAAATCAAGTATGAATCCTTAATATCAGCCCAAAAACCTCTTATTGATACTAAAAACCACCTTTCCAGTTATAACAAACCTTTTATATACCGCATTTAAAACCAATAAGATATTTACAAAAAAAACAATGAATATACTGATTACCGGAGGGGCCGGATTTATAGGAATTAATCTGGCAATAAGTTTTGCAGATAAGGGAGCTACAGTTTCGATATTAGACAACTTTATTACTTCATCCAAAAACAGAATTACTAAAATCCTAACCAGATATAATTTAAATTTAATTGAAGCAGATCTGACGCTGGGAATTCCGGATGAAATCAGGGAAAAGACATTTGAACAAATTTATCATCTGGCCTGCCCAACAGGTGTTAATAACTTAATAAGACTTTCGGAGGAAATGCTTGTCACCTGCGCTATCGGCACTAAAAACATCCTTGATTTGGCAAAAGAGCAAAAAGCAAAATTTCTTCTGGCCAGTTCTTCGGAAGTATACGGGGATCCGGAAATTTTTCCCCAAAAAGAAACTTATTCCGGAAATGTTGATTGCAGAGGTATAAGAAGCCCATATGAGGAAGGGAAAAGATTTGCCGAAAGTCTGGTCACAATGTACTGCAGGAAATACGGTCTTGACGGAAAAATTGTCCGGATTTTCAATACGTACGGCCCGAATATGTCGGAAAGCGATAACCGGGTAATACCGAAGTTATTACGTTTCTCCATGGCAAACCTTCCTTTAACTGTTGAAGGAAAAGGTCTCCAGAGAAGAACTTTTTTATATATTGATGACCTCATAACAGGCATTAAATTGATCATGAACAGCGATAACGGCATTCCGGTTTTTAATTTGGGATCAGAACAGGATATATCCATCCTGGAACTGGCTCAATCCATCCTGTATCTGACAAACAGTTTAAGTACTATTGAATTTACTGACCGGCCAGACCATGACCATAAAGCCCGGATGCCGGACCTTAAAAATGTTTATAATCTGGGTTGGCAGCCAAGCGTAAATTTAAAAGAAGGGCTTACAAGAACCATTAATCATATTAAAAATAATTCTTCATACTGAGACCATATGGCAATAATACCTGATGCAATTACATTTTCGGGTATAAATGTGTTTTTTTGGAGTATTGTGTCCCTACTCCGGGCGGTTAAAGAAAAAATAAAACCGGAAAGTCGAAACAGTTATTCTGAAATATTAATTAATAATCTGAAAAAAAATTCCACAGCGGTTCTTATTACCGCTAAAAATGAAGATAAAGTGATCAAAAAAACAATCTCAACCATGAAAAAGATCGTTGGCGCCCAAAATATTTATGTCATGTCTGACGGATCGACAGACAATACACACACAATAATTAAGAAATCAGGCGTCCAAGTTATAGAAAGGAAAAAAAGCCGGGGAAAAGCCAAAAGCCTGATTACGCTTATGAAATATTTTAGGATATTGGACAAATATCCATATGCTTTTATTGTCGATGCGGACATCACGGTAAATTCAGATTTTTTGGATAAAGCTTTAAAAATATTTGCCGATCCCGATGTAGCGGCAGTTACCGGCCATGCTGAAATAAACTGGAAAAAGAGAAACAGCATAAATATCGAATCCTTTATTCTGGCCTACCGTCAAAGACTATACAGCGTACTGCAATATGCCATCAGATATGGCCAAACATGGAAATTATTTAACGCAACACCGGTAATTCCGGGATTTGCCACGATATTCCGTACTTCGGTTCTGAAAAAAATAGACCTTTCCCCCGGAGGACTGATTATTGAAGATTTCAATACCGCTTTTCAAATTCATAAGAAAAAATTAGGCAAGGTGTATTACCATCCTGAAATTTGGGCATACGGCAATGAACCGTCAACAATAAACGATTATATTGCCCAAGTTAACCGCTGGAATCTGGGATTCTGGCAAACATTATTCAAACATAAAATTTGGGCTTCATTTTTTTCCCTAGCAACGGTTTCTTTTGTCATCGAATCATTATTTATTGCCCTGTTTTTATATATGTTACCGTTAACGGCTTTTGTTCTTATTATTAAATACTTTCCTGACATGTTTTCGGCAAGCCTGTTGTCAATTTCGGAATCATTAAATAAGTTTATTACTCCGGCATTACTTTTTACCGCAGTTATTTTTCTGGATTTTATTTATACGGTGATTGTGGCAATTATTATCAGAAAACCGGTATTGTTATTTTACGGTCCGGGATTTATTTTTTTCAGATTTCTTGATTCACTAATAATTCTTTCATCTCTTTTTCAGGCAATTTTCACCAAATCGGACGGAGTTTGGACCAGTCCGAAACGAAAAAGGTTATGACAGTTTAAACGGGGTTAATTAATTTATCCATATCCGGCCAGATTTGAGGATCCTCCGCTCCAATCCGCCAAAGTGCAAATTTATCCAGACCGTATTTTTCCCGGGCCAATTTAATTTTTTGAATAAGAGTTTCATTATCCTCATACCAGATTTCACTACTTGTGCCACTATTACCATTTAACATAAAAGTTTTAGCTGATTGTGTTTCATCAAAATAAATTACGGGATCATCGTCAGATATGATTTCAGATATCTGAGGATAAGTAAGCCCGGTGACGCTTCCATTTTGGTCCCACCGGTAACCGTGTGTTGACAATCCGACGGCAATTTTTTCTTTGGGAACAGATTTTACGGCATATTTTAAAACATTTTCATACCAGGTAAGAGGAGTCTGTCCTCCGGGATCAGTAAATTCATTATTGTAGTTATAAACCATTAAATACAACCGGTCAGCATAAGGGGACAATTCTTTATAATTATGGGCTAAAGCTTTATCATAAGTTTCTTTCTCTACCCTGCCATAAAGAATAAGATGAAGTACCAAATTGTGAGTCTTTAACTTTTCATTCAGATATTTGACAAAACCGGTAAAAATCTGGCCATCGGTTGAATCCAGCGCTTCAAAATCCAAACTCCACCCCTTAAACTGATTAGCTTCCGCTTCATGGATAAGAGAGTCGGTAAATTGTCTTGATTTTTTCTCGTCTCCCAACAGTTTGAGAAGATTATTTCTTTCTCCGCCATCGCCGATTACCGGAATTATAGGAAGATTATATTCCCGGGCACCTTCCATAACCTGATTACGATTAACTATCGGTAAAACCTCAAGAAGACCGTCCGCTGATACCTGATAAAGCATAGGAGAGAAAATTTCCAACCTGGGAAAAACATAATTTAATGAATTTTGACTGTTTTTTTCATCCCAATAGGCAAACCATCCGGTCATTTTTAAAGGAATTAATTCCTGTTGAATGAAGGGTACCGGCGGTGATGTTGAATTTTGGGATTTAATATTGTCGCGGAAATTAAAAAGGAAGTATGCCGGAAGTAACAGCAATAAAACCGATAAAGGCATTAAAAAAATGAATTTACTGACAGAAAAATTGAATTTAGGAAATGGCAAGATGGAAAATTATAACCGTAAATTTATTAAAATTTATTAATAATACTAAAACAGGACAGTAAGTATTTACTGAATAAGTTTCTGTCTTGTCGAGAGGGGTTCATTCATAATAAGATCAAGCGCCGACAGATTTTCAATAAAGCCAACTTCAGGATACTGCTGGCGGTATAGAGGACATTTCCAATTCTGGATTAAGGTAGTAATATTATTTTTTTTAAAAAAGGCGGGATCCATATAAGCCGCATCACTGCTACCACCGTAATAATACTCATCAGCGTTTAAATACCGGCAGAGTGAAACTATCCACTCATTAGCCTTTCCCCTGCCGGGGGGCGCAACAGAAGTTTGTGAGGCGATGACTATTTTTTTTAACCGGAAAATATTTTGTTTAGCAAGAAGATGATTAATATAGTCAACTGTAATTTCATTTGCATGTTTTTCGGTTATAAAAAATTTTACGGTCAGCAGGAGCGTGGCGGTATTTAAAGCAGCCAAATCGGAATAATTATCCGATAAAAGGGAAGAAATTGCCGGAAAGATTTTCCTGAAATTAGGTGTTTTTGAATAAGCAGTTTCCAAAGTACCAAGATGCTTATTTACCCAGTTGATATCTTTTTTTATTTTTATTTTATTGATAGGCAATAAATCATCGGGCAGAGGAATTACCAAAAAATGTAAACCGGATGCCAATTTAACGGGTGAATGCGCCTGGAATGATTTGCCTCTTTTTTGAATTCCCCCGGGTAAAAGGAAGGCATGTTTTTTGACAAACTGGATATAATCCGAGATTTCAAAAATATCGGAATTCAAAAGCCTGTTTAAATAATGAAGTCTGGGAAAATATTGGGGCTGATAACCTGACAGTCTCATAATACCTCCCCGCGCAACAGGTGAAAAGCTTCGGCAAAGAAATGACCGATTAATGATCCCCTAAGAACGGCTAAGTCTTCAATTATTCGGGGAGATCTGGGATTAGGAGGGGGACGCAGTTGAGATTTATACATTTTCCAAGCCTCAAGTTTTACTGCCAATTCACCTTTTGTTAACGGCACAAATAAATTGGGCACGGGATTTCCGGTCAAGGACCAGGCATCAACCGGCATTTCATAAGAGATAACATAGGGGACAAAATGCTTTGTTTGTTTTTGTGCAGGGCGGACAGAGGCAAAGGCGGCCAGAGCTGACATTTTGTGATCCTGATTATAAGAAGAGATTTGAGGGAAAGCGAGTATAGTCGGTTTAACTTTTTCAAGCGAAATCCTACTTTTTCTTTCAATCTGATTCATCAATTCATGCTGGCCGACCAAATCGAGTTTCAGATGAAAACGATCTCCTTCGAAAATTATCTGATAATCATCGAATTTTAAAAAGGAGGCTACCTCATCAATTTCTTCTTTTCTTTCATGAGTTCCTGAAAATCCTTTTTGAGAAAAATCTTCAGTATCGGCTACAGTCAAAAACAATACATAAACTTTCCCTCCGGCATGTTTTACTTTTTGTATTAAGCCGGCACAACCAAGTACTTCATCATCGGGATGAGGAGCAATAATCAATAGACGATGATTGTTTAATGTGAACATAATTTAATTTATTCTCAGGGAATTAATTCGGGGGGGGAGGTAACTTGTAAAATAACACAGAAATAGAAAACTTTCAAGGCCGATTTGAAATGAAGTTTATACCTCCCGTTAAGATCAGGACTAAATTTCTCCCTCGCCGATTACATCGGGATCCGAAATGACTTAGCGCCTTTTAATTAGGCGTTACTTTGCACTAACAACAACAATGCCGGTGTGCACAGGATTACTATGATTATGGTAGTTCCAACTTCCTTCCTTTTGAAAATTAAAGGAATATTGTCCTCCGTTTTCCACTGCCTGTAACTGATCAAATCCCGGATATTGTTTATGTTCGGGATGATCCGCGGAAGCAACCCACATACTTTTTCCGCTTTGATTAATCCAAGTAACTGACTCCCCTAACTTTACAGATATCTGAGCGGGAGAAAATCCACTATCCCGGTATTCGATGAGCTTACCTTGTGCAAATCTTCCCTCTGATTGGATGGCCTGACCAATTTCTTCAGGCAACCGATTATTCCCGCCAATGTTAATTTCAGCAGAACTATCTGAACTTTCCTGATTATATATATTTGATTCATTTGAGGGTTTTTTAAATGTAACAACCGCTAAGACAATGATTAAAACAATCAGAACTCCTATTACCAATAACTTCTTATTCAAAAAAATCACCTCCTTCACTTTTATTTTAAACAAAAAACGGGAAATATTAAACGGGTATCAGAGGCCGAAGCGGCGTTTCCTCACGGAATATTCATTCAGGGCTTTTTTAAATTCCAAGGGAGTAAAGTCCGGCCACAATACCCGGGTAAAATATAACTCGGTATATTCCAACTGCCAGAGCATAAAACCTGACAAACGCATTTCCCCTCCGGTTCTTATTAAAAGATCGGGGTCCGGCTGATTATAAGTGTCCAAATATTTGGTCAAAATTTGTTTGGTGAGTATTTTGGAGCTTTTTCCTTTCCATTTATTGACCGCTCTTACAATTTCGTCCCGTCCGCCGTAACTTAAGGCAATATTTACCGTAATGATATTATTATTCCTAGTTTTTTCCATCCATTGCCCGGTTTTTCTAACAAGATCAGGAGGAAACTTTTCCAAATTTCCAATAACATTAATGCGGACATTTTTTTTATGGAAATTGTCCACTTTACGATCCAAATTCATCCGGAACAGATCTAATAAAAACTCTACTTCTTTTTTATCACGATACCAGTTTTCAGTAGAAAATGCCCAAAAAGTCAAATAATTAATATGCAAACTGATAGCACAATCCACCAACGGTTCGATAACCTCTTCACCCCGCCGATGACCTTCAAATTGAGGCAGATTTCTATCACGAGCCCAACGCCTGTTTCCATCCATTATTAAGGCAACATGCTGAGGAATCATTTTTTTAATTAAAACAAATGATTATTATTGATAAAAGACGCACCGGCGGGGAAATTTACTAATAATTTTTTAATAAATGAAACATTTTCGAGCTGTTTTAGCAACCGGGTTAGGTCTTTTTTAAGGCATAGCAGATGAAGGTTATGACCGGTATTAAGAGTGAAATATACTTCCAAACCTTTTTTTCGCCATTGCCCCACTAAATTAATTAATGATACGGTTTCCGGTAACAAATATATAACTGGGGGAGTTGAAGTAAGTATTATGGAATGCAGCTCAAGAGCTTCTGCCTCAACTAACCGTCCAAATTGGGAGAAATCTTTTTTTTGAATAGCATTTTTAAGGTTTTTTATCTTGCCGGGAAGATTTTTCAGCCGACTTTGAAAAAAGGGGCTGGACCGGGCATAATTTTGTGCCTGTGAAGTGGGAATTTTCTTTTTTTGGTAACTCAAAACGGCAACAATATCGGCGATTTGAAAATATTCAGGAGGAAAAATTGTGTAAGCTAACGAATTTTTATGGTTATTCCCCTTTTTCCATTCGGTAAATCCTCCAGGAATCGAACGGCAGGCGGAACCTGATGCCAACCGGGCAAGTGACGAAAGCCGGCTTTCCTCCAGGCGCAACCCGAGAGCACTTGTGCCTGCTAATGTTAAGGAAGCAAATGCAGAAGCTGAAGACGACAGCCCTGTAGATGATGGAAAATTATTCCGGGAAACAACTTTTACCGGAAGTTTTATTCCTGCCAGTTTTCTGATTCTATTGATATGACTTACAACTCTTTCAACCGCCCGGAGAGACCTATCATTAATATTAATATCATCTTTTTCAATTTTTTTTGAAAATTCAACAGTTGTAACCGTTTTCAGACCGCTCAAATTGACGGAAATACTATTATTTTCCGGCAAGCGTAAAGATGAATTTGATCTTCCCCAGTATTTTATCAGGGCATTATTGGAGTAGGCTGTCGCTGTTGCTTTCATATAAGTGAAACTCCGGGACTTTCAAAATCAACATCAATAATATACCCGCCGTGTAACGCCAAAATTTTAGCAAGTTTTTCCTTAATATTTTTTTCAACCAAAACGATTATACAATCGCCTCCCCCGGCACCGGACAATTTTGCTCCAAGAGCACCGTTTTTCAGTGCCAAATCAATCAGTTTTTCTATTTTAAAGGTGGAAACACCCAAGTCAAATAAAAGATGCTGATGCCTACCCATCAGTCGGCCGAATTCCGACCAGTCCTCGTTAACATAAGATTTTTTTCCTTTTTCAACCAAAGCACTTATTTCAGCAAATACCCGGTTAACTAAACGGGCTTTCTTCTTTTTTATTTGAGAAACTTTATTAACCAATCTACCGGTATCAGCTTTTACTCCGGTATAAACAACAAGAAAAGGGGGATTGACTTTTTTCAGGTTTACGATTTTCTTATCCATCTGATAACAGATTGTTCCACCAAAGATTGAAGATGCCACATCGAAACCGGAAGTTTTACCCTGAATATCTGACACCACGCGGTAAGCAAGTTCAAACAGTTTATATTTTGACAAATTCTTCTGAAAAAGAACTGACAGCGCATGAAAGGCTGCTACCGTAACAGCTGCTGAGGATCCCAGTCCCAGTTGGGGTGAAAATTGGGATTTTATGGAAATATCCAGCCCGTCATTTATATTAAATTCAGAATAAAAGCGAGTAATTGTTTTAATTATAAAGGCCATTTGACGGGGTGCCTGATACCGGTACAAGTCCGGAAGAGGGATACTGGTTTTATATTCAAGGTCACGAGCATTAATATTAATATCGGAGAATGAATTTTTCTTAACTGAAACAGTCAATCTACAACTCAGAGCTGTCACCAGAGCAGGTTTTCCATAAACAACAGCATGCTCACCCATGAGCATCAACTTTCCCGGGGATGATACTTTGACAACTTTTGTCACTTTAGTTTTTCCAACCTTAATCCCGGTTGCCCCAATAAAATATCTTGAAAGGTAAATCCATATTTAGTGCAAATTTGAGTTAACACTTGCCTGTTTTGAAGCAAACAAAGAAGATAGCCGACTCCACCCATATATCCTCCTCCTCCCAATATTTTAGCCGCGCCACCTTCCGATTCCAAATCCTTAATAAAAGGAATGACTTTTTTTGAAACAACACCTAAGTTTTTGAATGTCTGTTGACCGGCTCTTACAGCTTTTTTTAGATTTTTAATATCACCTGAATTTAGAGAATTAAGTACATTATTCGTTTCTTTTTCATTAATATCGGCAAGACGTTTAAAATATTTCATATTTTCGTTTCTGAATTTTCCAACATGGGAAACCATATCACCGGTCGTTTGACAGGGTCTACCGGTATCCACCAAGTAAAAATTATTTAGAACTTGTGAAGAAACAGCCGGAGATAACCGGATAGATTTGATTATTTTACCTTTTTCAGAATACCAGATAAGACCACCAAAAACAGATACGGTATTATCGGCTCCGGAAGGGTTTCCATGTTTAATTTTTTCCGCCCGGAAGGCCAAGAGGTTAAAAAGATCAGGCTTCCAAACAGATCTCAGGAAATATGACAATGAAGAAATTACGGCAACACTCACGGCAGCTGATGAACCTAAATGATATCCGGCTTTAATCTTGGATTTGACTGTTATTCTAAACGGAGGAAAATCGTTTATTTTAAAATGTTTCTTTACTATGCCAATAATATGCCGGATAAAAAAATTATCGGCTGAGTTAATCTGTCTTTTTGATCCGTCGTCACTTACCGTAACATAAACCCTTTTATCTATGGCAGATAATAAAGCCGGGCGGCCAAAAACGACAAAATGTTCACCTGACAAATATATTTTTCCGGGAGAGGAAACTGTTACTTGCATTAATTATTGGATTATGTGACAGGTTTAAATTTAATGCCGTAGGGAATAATACCTTCCAACCCCGGATCTTTCGTACGGCGAAGAACTGTAATAATTTTTCTTCCGATCATCAGATCCGACTCATTAAAATCTACTAATTGAGCAATTATTCTCTTACCGTCATCTAATTGCGCAACAGCCACGACATAAGGCGCTTGTGATTCAAACCCGGCAGGAGGCACATGAATTCTGGTGTAAGAAATTATTTCTCCTTTTTTATTTAAAATCGATTTTATTTTATTCTGATTCCGCCAAATTTTCACCGGTGAAAGCATATAAATTAAATTTACAATTTATAAATTAATTCTTTTTAAGGATATGAATAACACAGGTTGCTCCGGTACCTCCGACATTATGGGTCAAACCGATTCGGGAAGATTTAACCTGCTTTTTTCCGGCTATTCCTTTTAACTGCTTATAAATTTCCACAACCTGTTTAACACCGGTTGCTCCAACCGGATGACCGGCAGCTTTTAACCCGCCTGAAGTATTAACCACCGGCCTACCGATGTTTAACCATGTTTTCTTTTCATAGATTGCCCGAGCAGCTGCTCCTTTTTCAAAAAAACCAATATCTTCCATAGCAATTATTTCAGCAATGGTGAAACAATCATGAACTTCCGCAACATCAATATCAGCCGGTCCCACTCCCGCTTGGCTAAATGCTAACCGAGAAGCAATTTTTGCAGATTTTAAAGATGTAAGATCATCCCTTTGGGATATCCCTAATGTATCAGTTGACGGAGCGGAAGCAGCAATATAAATATCAGAACCAGTGTTTTTTTCGCTACTTAAAATTAATGCAGCAGCACCGTCAGAAATGGGAGAACAATCAAAAATTTTAAGGGGAGAGGCAACTACGGAACTTTTTAAAACAGCTTCAAGCGTTAAGGGAACAGTATATTGCGCATGAGAATTTAATGAAGCGTGGTAATGATTTTTTACAGCTACCTGCGCCATTTCTTTTTCCGTAGTCCGGTATTTTTCCATGTGAGCTCTGGCTATTAACGCATAAAGAGCGGCAAACGTGGCACCTGTTTCCCTTTCAGCATCTGAAGAAGCTCCCATAAGAGCTGAATTTACCATCTCCGGTTTATAATCAGTCATTTTTTCAATTCCCAAAACCAAAACTTTTTTATACTGACCCGAAATGACTGATAAAGCAGCCAAATGAACGGCCATACCACCGGAAGCACAGGCTGCCTCTATTTTAACGGCAGGAACATTCATTCCCAACTCTTCAGAAAAGAAAGCTCCAAGATGATCCTGATTTCCAAGCGAAGATGAAAGCATATTGCCAACAAATACAGCTTCAATTTTATTTTTAGCCAAACCGGATTCTTTTAAAACTTGCGCCGTTACCTGTTGTGCCAATACACGGGGGGAAAAATCCCATAATTCACCGAATTTTGTTGTTGCTCCGGCAAGTACCGTAACTTTCATATTTTCCTTCTGTATTTTAAATATTCAACATAAGAAATATATTTTTTCCGGCTAGCCTGATTAATAAAAACATCAGCAGATTTTTTTTCGGGGGCATCACGCATTACCTTAAAGACTAATCCGTCAGATCCGGCCCCTGAACCGTATGAAACCATAAATATTAAATCATCCTTACCGGCAACATCCAAAACTTTAGCCAGCCCCAAAAGAGATGAGGCTGTATAAGGATTGCCTATATAATCCACTATCAAGGAAGGAGCCAGCTGTTTTTGAGTGAAACCAAGCCTTTTGGCTATCTGACGCGGAAATTTACCGTTAGGCATATGAAAAATACAATATTTAAAATCCTCAGGGATCAGATTTGTTTTTGCCAGCAGTTTTCGGGCAGCATTTTCCACATGGCGAAAATAAGCCGGTTCACCAGTAAACCGACCTCCGTGACTGGGAAAACGTACCCCATCACGGCGCCAAAAATCGGGAGTATCGGATGAATATGAAGTTGAAGCGAAAATCTGTGCAATTTGGTTTTTTTTGCTGTTACTAATTAAAAAAGCGGCACTTCCGGAAGCGGCTGAATATTCCAATACATCGTGAGGTTTTGCCTGAGCGCTGTCGCTGCCAACGATAAGACCTGTTTTTATTTGTCCAGATAAGACCAGCGAGGATACGGCAATCATGGCAGTTGTTCCCGCTTTACAGGCAAATTCAAGATCAGCAGCCAAATAATCATGACCGACATTTAAAAATTCTCCCAAAATTGTTGAAGTAGGATTAACAGCATAAGGATGGCTTTCCGATCCGACAAAAATTGCATCAATTTCGGAGGGAGACATATCGGCTGATTTAACTGCCCGTATTGCCGCTTCATATGCCAAGGTTACGGAATCTTCATCAAAGGCGGTGACTGATTTTTCCGTTATTCCCAAGGAAGATATGACATCGGAAGGTTTTTTTCCCCAGACAGGAGCTATATCTTCTATTTTAAGACGGTTGAAAGGAATATAAATTCCGTATGAAATGATTCCGACCGACATTATAATAATATTATTATTCCATTCCCCTGGCAAAACGCTTATGGGAACGGGCCAGATCTCCTGATGAGAGCGCAGCTAACAGCGAAAGCTCTCCTGCCAGAACGGCAGCACCTACAATTTCAGCAAGCATATCAGCTTTTTCTCCTTTGGTGCCTCCGCTGACGTTTAACATCTGCAGTAATGCCTGTTGAGCCGGCAACCAGGTTCCACCACCGACAGTTCCTATCGGCAAATCAGGCAGATAGATACTGAAATTCAAATCATTGCCAATAATTTCAGTCGTGGTTATTCCCAAACATCCTTCTGAGACATGAGCGGCATCCTGTCCAAGAGCTATAAAAAGCGCGGCAATAATATTGGCATATTGGGCATTATAGGCGAGCGATCCGCTAATCGCACTTCCTAAAAGGCATTTACTTTGAACCAAACTGTTCAATTTAACAGCATTTGTTTTTAAAATACTTTCAAGTACTTTTTGAGTTAACAGAACCTGGGCCCAAACCATGCGGCCACGACCTTCATGAAAATTAAGAAAAGCCGGTTTTTTATCGATATCAAAATTACCGGCCAAGGACAGACATTTAATACCGGTCTTTTTTTCTACTTCATGGCACAACTCATCTGCGGCAAAAGTAGCCATGTTCATACCCATCGCTTCATCAGTATCAAATGAAAAACGAACGAAAACATTATTTCCGACTATTCTGACATTAATATCAGTTAACTTTAAATGAGACGAAGTGGCAGCGGCAACTTTTTTAAGTTTTTCAATGTTAACGCTTAAATATTTTTTGAGATAATGGCTCTTTTTAAGTCCGTCGGTTTTAAATATAGACCCCCTGGTAATGCCGACATTATGACAAAAAGTTTGTACTCCCCCGCTTTGGTTAACAGCTTTGCAACCGCGATTAACCGAGGCAACTAAAGCACCTTCGGTCGTAGCCAAAGGGATATAATAATTTCCAGCTGTGAATTGTCCTGAAATTTTAACCGGACCGGCAATACCTACGGGAATCTGCACACCGCCGATCATATTCTCGCAGTTTTTTCCTGCCGCACCCTCGAAATTTTCCGGATAAAAAGACAATGGACGAAGATTAATTTTAAATTTTTTTTCCAAAGACAATCTTTTCCCCGTTACAGAATTTATTTGCCGAAGTTTCATAGTCAAATAAAAGGAATTTTGTATACACCCAGACGGTACATTAATAAGGCGTAAACAAATATGACCGGTGTAAAAAGTAACGTCAGTAATATAATCCGGGACAAATCAAGACGCAAAGCAAAGCGTAAAGTTAGATAATACAGCATAAGTTTCCATAACAGAAGTGTTGTGGAGACAACCAGGTAAAGCAGACTGTAGGTTTTACCGAAAATTGAGAAAGTCCGGGGCGGCGGTAAAACTATATACATTACAGAAGTATAAAAAAACCAAAAAAGTGTCGGGAAAAGACTATAAGACCAGAGTACAACTAATCTCCCGGGATAAAAATTTACAGTAGAATAAATTTTATGCCCAAGATAAAAAAGAAAAATCATCAGAAAAAATCCGCTTGTGGAGGCCAAGAAAAGAGAGTTAAACTTAAAAGTCAATAAAAACGGGTTTTTATATCCTGCCTTTAAAAGCGAAGCAAATAAAAAATATAACAGTACGAAAACATAAATATAAAAAACCTGCCTGATATCGGTACCGGAAAACGAAATACGGCGGTAAGTATTATAGGGATTTAATATAACAGCCAGGAAATTTCGCAGAAATAAAATAAACGGCTTTAAAAGGCCCATCTGTCTAGAAACTGGCTTGAAGGACGGATGCCAAACTCACCAGTAATACTCCGAAAAATATATAAGCGATAAAAATTAAGAATAGAGAAAAAGGCAAAATGGCTACCACGGGAAAAAATTTCAAACGGGAAACAAGCAATTTATAAAGGGGTGTAAACGGCCCGACGGTCTGGGGAGGAACTACAGATACCTCATGCATTTTTAATACCAATTGACGGTAAAAGCGGTCATTTTTCATAGCCACCAAAATTTACAGCGAAAGCTTTCCGCGCCCGGAAGAGCTGGCTTTCGGCACTTTTAAAACTAACTGAAAGCAATTTGGCAATTTCCAGAACTGAATACCCTTGAACATACTTCAATTTCAGAATCAGACTGTATGAGGGAGATAATTTTTCCAGTGTTTCTTTTATTTTTTCTTTAAGAATCTGCACATTCAATGCTTCTTCAGGTCCGAAAAGTTCAACGAGGAGAGGTTCAATATCAACAAATTGCGAAAAAACAATTTTTTTAATTTTTTTCCGGCGATAAAAATCAATAATCTTATGATTGGCGATACTGCAAATAAAGGTAAACAAGGCAGATTTGAAGGAAAAATCCCGAAGGGCGTCCAGAGTCGCCATAAAAGTATCCTGAAGGATCTCTTCGGCATCTTCGGGATTGGCTATTTTTTTACCTATATATGAATTCAGGGGTGAATAAAAATGGTTATAAAAGAAATTAAGGGCCCGTTCGTTACCGTTTATGATCCGTCTCACCAAAAGTGTTTCATTGATTTTTTTCCCTTTCATAAAGTATGAGTCGGAACTGTCCTGGTTTTCATGCATTCTGATATTATAAATACAGCCAATAATTCTTACAAGTTAAGCCCGGAGAAACAGAAACTCCCCGAGGAAATTGACAAGCAAGCCTTTCCATGTCTAAACTGAATATAATGCTTTTGGCCCAGGTAGATATTAAAAACGAATTCCAACCGGCAAAAAATACAGATTTTCAAACTTTAGGCGGAGTCATATCCGCTTTTTTACCTAAAATCCTTCTGGTGGCCGGCATAATATTTTTTATAATGACTGTTCTGGCCGGAGTCGGAATGATTGCCGGAGCCGGAAGCAGTGATGCCCAGTCAAAGGAAAAAGCCCGGTCATTTCTGACTTATTCAATTATCGGACTGGTCATCATTTTTACATCCTATTGGATCGTTCAGATAATAAGTTTTACGACGTTTAATTCATTAAAAAATTTACTAAAATAATTTAAGAGTAAAAATTATGGATCCGATCGGTAAAGTAAACCCGATTGTTAATGTTCCGGGAATAACTACTTCAGGACAGTTAACCGGCATAATACTTCTTCTTAACGCTGTGTTAAGATTAATCTTTATCATTGCCGGATTATTTGCTTTTTTTAACATACTAATGGCGGGAATAAGTTTTATCAGTGCCGGCGGGGATCCGAAAAAAGTCCAACACGCCTGGGAGAAAATCTGGCAATCATTTCTGGGTCTTGTTATTATCGTAACATCTTTTATATTGGCAGCGGTTATCGGCATCATTTTGTTTAAAGATCCGTCAGCACTACTAAATCCAAGATTAACGCCGGTAAAATGATTTAATAAAAGAATATGGCCGGATTTTTTCACTTAATCAGACCAGTATTTGCCCAGGGACTCGGCTGCGGAGGAGGATTGGGTCCAATTGCTGCGGCATTGTGCAACATAAATCCAGGTGATACTTCAAAAGTAGGTACCAGATTAAATATCGCCATAAGCGGTATCATCGGTTTTTTAACCATTATCGCCGCTTTATGGTTTGTAATTCAGTTTATTATTGCAGGATTTAACTGGATAAATGCCGGCGGAGATAAAAGCGCAGCACAAGCAGCACAACAGAAAATTACCAATGCAATAGTCGGACTTTTGATTGTAGTTTTGGCCTGGGTGATTGCCGGACTATTGGGAGTCCTTCTGGGCATTGATATACTAAATCCCGGAGCAATGTTACAAAAATTAATTATATAAAAAACATATGTTTTTACTTCAGGCGCCAATTACTAATCCGGTTATAAAGGGACTTACCGGCAAATTACCTAAGGACGCACCGGGAATTCTGGCAACATTTATTGCCGGGCTTATCGGACTTTTGCTGGTTATCGGAACTCTCTGGGCTTTTTTCCAGTTTATAATCGGAGCCTTTAACTGGATTTCATCATCAGGAGACAAGGGAAAACTGGAATCAGCCCAACAAAGAATTCTTCAGGCGGTTATCGGACTGATTGTCGTATTTGCCGCTTGGGCGATATTTATTGTACTTTTGAGGTTTCTTGGGGTGACCGGCGCCGGCGCCGGCGGGCAGATCCAGCTGAAACTGCCGACTCTTTTTTAAAACCTGCCCAAATTTTTATTGCTTTTTCGTAAGAGGCAGGAGTACCGATGTCCATAAAGCGGCCTTCAAAGGGAAATCCGGATAAAACCCTGGTTTTGGCCAAACGGGGAAAAATGTCTTCCAATTGAGCCTGTCCTTTTTTAGGGAGATAGTTAAATATTTGCCTGTCAAATACATACAACCCGCAACTAATTAATTGTGATTTCTGGGTTCCGTATCGCGGTTTTTCAATAAAATTAGTAATTTTGTTTCCATGAAGAATCACTTCACCAAAACTTGAAGGATCAACCACACTGGTAACGGCAATTGTGGCCAAAGCATCATTTTCACGATGATAAGTAAAAATATCCGTCAGATTTATATCGATCAGAATATCACCGTGAATAACCAGAAAAGTTGATTCGTGCAGAAATTTCTCAGCCAGGACTAAGGCACCTCCCGTTCCGGCTGATTCAGATTCCCGAACATAAGTTATATTTACTCCAAATTTTTGACCATTGCCAAAATACTCTTTAATTTTTTCTCCAAGATGACCGATTGAGAAAATTACATTTCTGATATTATTTTGAGTTAAAAGTTGGATTATATGTTCAAGGATCGGTTTACCACCTACCGGAAAAAGACCTTTGGGCATTTCGAAAGTAAACGGCCTCATATTAATCCCCCTGCCTCCGGCCAGAATTACAGCAGTATTAATTTTCGGAGTAAGACTTTGTGAAATAAGTGTCTCAATAGCATGAGACCGGTTGCGGATATTGGTGCCGTCAATTAATTCATCAACTTTTCCTAACAGCGACTTTCTCAAGGTAATAGTAAGCCGTTCGCGATCCATTTTAAATGTTAAGTATGACGATCAGCCACTTTACTGGCTCCATATGAGGCAGGTTTGGTTTTAACATTAAACCCATAACTTCTAATCATACCGACAACTTCATTAATCATGTCTTTAGTATCGCCAAAACTGCCGATATCAACATGGATTTCCACATCGTATTTACTGATACCGTCATTTTTGAACAAATTTAAAAATTCTTCAGCACATGACAAGGATAAGGCGGCTTCCTGATATATTCTTGATCTTAAAACATATTTTTTGGTGTCCAAATGCCTTTTCCAAAAATAGATTCCACCGAAACCGATCCGATGAATAACAATCGCCGTAACAAAATCTACTCCGTGACCGTTTTTTGTCTGGGAATCGGATCCTATTACCAACCGATATTTATACTCAGGAGCACTTTCAATAAAATTAAGCGCGTATTTTCTCAGATTTAAAAGTGTAACCGATCCATAGGTCGGACTGTTATATGTACCATTACTAAGTTGTGAATCGCTGTTTTTCATTAAATACCGCGTTAAATGAATTTGCTCTGATTTTAACATAAAAATTAGAATATTTATAAAAAGCGGCTTGACAAGCATTTTTTTATCATCTAACATATTTTGGCTTTATGGCTTCAAGCAGATTCATTTTAGCTCTATTGGGATTAATTTTTATCGTAATCGTACTTCTATCCAGCAGTAAAATATTGGAGTCTATAAGAAGCAGAACAGGACTACTCACTCAAAACAATCAGGTTGAGGACAGCACTCAGGCGCCTGCACGGACTCCAACCACAGTCCCGACCGGAAGAGATGCATCTGAAAATAAGACAAGCCCCCCGCCGGAAAGCAAAGAGACTCCAAGCACCGGTCCAACAGAAATAATTTATTTGTTATTAGGAGGAGGACTGATTACAGGATATTTTATTAATATTAAAACAAAAAGAATCAGGGCAGATTAATAGAATCCAAATCTTGCCTAAGCGGGGTTAAGTCAGTCTTATTCAGATCATCTTCAATCAGATCTAAATTATCCGATTCATTAATTTCATTTAAACTACTTAAATATTCATCCTGAGGTGCCGGAGTTTGAGAAGGCTCTTTTAAACTTTGGACAGTTTCTTTCAGATCTGTTGTAACTTGAGGTTTTAAAACTTCTTCCCGCTGTTGTTTTATTAATGTCGTAACCAATAATGCGGTTATTACAAAAAACACGATTGAAACGAAAGCAAACAAAATGTAAAACCAAAGCGGAAGAGATTCATTTTTTACCTCGTTTTTCACTGTGACAACATCAGGAGGAACCGGAGGAGGTTTTGTTGGGATTTCATTAGCAATACCGGCTGAAACCGGGATTGAGGATGCGGTTGATGATTTTTGGGAAGAATCCTCCAGTGCAGTTTGAGGGGGGTTATTATCGGGTGGATTGGGAACAGAGGAAGCAATAGGCGGAACGGAAGATCCCCCTTTGGGAGTTGGCGGGACAACACCGGTATTTAAACCGTTATTATTGAGACTATCAGTTTGGTTTTTATCAGATCCGTCCATAAAATAATTTAATTTAATATTGCTGATTCACTGGAATTTTGATCTTCAGACAGGTTTGTAAGTTTATACTTTTTAAAATCCCTGACTAAAGTTATCTGCCCTTCCTTAATATTTTCCAATTTATCAATAAGCAAATTCAGTCGGTTTTTCAAATCCAGCAAATCTGATCTTTCGCCATCAGTTTTTATTGTTTCCCAGAGAGAGGGAAACGTCTGTAATTCCCCTTTTGCCTCATTCAATTCATCGGCTATTCCGGTCATGCGGTCATTAAATCTTCGTAATACCGTTGAAGTAGTGTCCAACCTTAACAGCCTTTTTCCAAGTATTAAATTAATTTTATCCAACCTCAAAATAAGCGCGTTTAATCTTTTGGTCAATCGGACAAAACGATTTTCAGCTGTTATAAGATCGGAAGATAAAAGCTGTAATTTGTTTCTGGGAGAGGAAGACGAAGCAGATTTATCAACAGATGTCTGGGCGTATAAAGCATTAGGCAGTATGGCAAATATAATCAATAAAAATACAAATATTCTCATGGGCAGACGATTGTTTTATTTTATTGTGAAGGAAAAACCGAATTTCGTCAAGGCACTTACCCCGGCTTGCCAAACAGAATCATTTAAGTTAACCTTTGTTTGATAAAAATGAAACCATCAAAAACAATAAAAATCAAATATTTCCCGCATATTCCCCGAATTTTTCCCGCATTCTTTAAACAAAATCATTTAAAGATTTCTCTGTGTATTCTTATCGTACTCGCAATTATTATTAATTTTAACCAAGCAATAATAACTTCGAAAGATACCGAAAAAAATATTCTTAAGGAAATAATTCACCACCCTTTTCAATACAGCCGGCATAAAGAGCTGGCCGATTACTACGAAATTAGAAATATAAATGAAGCTACCCGTGAACTAAACCTTTTAGAAAATTACGCTAATAATGAATTTGAGGCCATGAAAATATTAGGTTTAGAATTTAATGCCAACAGTAATGAATCCACGAAAGAACTTACATTTTGGCAAAATTTCATCAGAAAATATCCTGATTATCATTATGCCTTAATAAAATTATCACAATTATATTTTAAACTTGACAGAAATACTGAAGGAAATGCGATGATGACCAAATACAGGCAGGAAACGGGTAAATTGAATTAAGAAAGGGACTGTTACTTATTTTCCTGGGGAGATTTGTTGTTTTCTTGCGCGGTTTTAACAGCAGGAGCTTCTTCAACCGGCGCTTGTTCACTTTCAGCCGCTTTTTCTGCAGCTGTTTTTTCTTCCTGGGCTTTCTGTTCAATCAAATTTTGGGCTTCTTTAGAAACAAGCGGAGCGATTTTTACAACTTCCAGCTCAGAATCGTTTATTATTCTAATATTAGGCGATATTTTAAGATCCTTAATTTTAACCGCTTCATCAACAGTTTTTAAACCTTTAATATCAACAGTAATTCTTTCAGGCAAATCCTGGGGAAGCGCTTCTACTTCCAATTCATTCAAAATGGTTAATAATACACCTGTCTTGTCTTTAACAGCCGGTGATTCACCAACCAATTCCAAAGGAATATTGGCAGTAACTTTCTCTTTAAGATCAACATTATAAAAATCAGCATGAAGAGGAGCACCGGTAACGGGATGATAAGAAATATTATGAATTAAAACAGGCATTTTTTTCCCGTCCAGATGAAGTTCAACAATTCCTGACCCGCCGGCATTTTTAAAGATATCAAGGAAATCAGTACTTTTGACTGAAACAGCATGGGATTTTATTTTCTTACCGTAGATATTAGCCGGCAGAATTCCCCCACCCCTTAATTTTTTTACCTTTCTGCCAAAAACAATCCGGTTAGCAGCTTGAAGTATATATTTAGTCATAAATTCTTATCAAGAATGTTATTTTATGGTTATTTAGACCGGATGTCAAATCAGATGAACCCTGTTAAAAATATTCAATTATTCCTATAATAAATTAATGAAAATATTCAGATTCGCAACAGTATTCTCAGTAATTTTTTTAAACGGATTTTTTCTATTATCAACTTTTTTACCAAAAATCAATGCCCGTCAATCGATTAGTGCCTTCCCCTTATCAGACAACAAAAACCAATCCGCTGTTAAATACCAATTAATCAAGCCGATAAGAGATGAAGAAATTAGGGCTGAAACCAATTTGAACTTACTGTTACTGGGACTTGACAGCCGAAAAAACGAAAGCAATCCCAGATGCGATGCCATTCATATATTCAGTTATTCGCCTTCAACTGATTATCTGACCATTACTTCTATTCCCAGAGGAACAAGAGTTGAAATAAATAACGTATCAACTCAAAGCGCTTACCTTGCTAACAGCTGTCATATTAAAGGTATTGAAGCAACAATAGAGGAAATTGAAAAGATATCGGGGCTTAATATTGATGCTTATGTTACAGTCGGATTTTCACAGGTTCTGGGAATACTGAGACAGATGAAACTGCCAACAACTCCAACTCTTCAATATTTAAGAAACAGAAAATACGGAATCGGCGATTACCAGAGAAGCCATAATCAAGCGATATTTTTGAAGGATATGCTGATTGAACATAACCAGATATTAGCGGATATGCCTGACCGTTTAAAAAAGTGGCTTTATTCAATAATCAAAACAAATTTAAGCTATCAGACTGCAGATCAAATATTTTCCGAATTATATAAAAAGAACGTATTATCCAATCCCGATAAAATAATTCTAATAACCAAACCGGAAAAATCAAAATATACCAAAGAACTCCATTATGATCAAAATCCGGAAAATGAATCAGATTGGCAGGATGACAGTGAATTTATTGAATATCAAAATGATTTAGAAAATTATTTAAAACGAGTGATTGCAGGAGCAATAGCCGATCTTACCGGCAACCGGAAATTAAATGCTTTAAAAAAAGTTGAAACTATTTATAGACAAAAATTGTGGATGCAGATTGAAGATGAAGAAACTCGAGATAATTTGCATTTCGATTTATTCAGAATCTATTTTCAGTCAGCTGATGATCCGAATTTTATAAAAGCATTAAAAGATGATTATATTGAAGAAATGGATTTGTTTGATAAAACAAAATTTATAAAACAAGCCGAGGGATTAAAAACGGATCAGATTTAAATCATTATTCCAGAGGCAAACGTAGCTGAAAAATCCTGTCAACAGAAGTATCAGTCGAGAGAGTCAAGACGCTATTATCTTTATTTTGTGAAATAAAATTATAAGGTGAAATCCTCAGTTTTGATGAAGCAAAACTCAAATCAAGAGATGAAATTTTATCTCCCGGCTGTTTCTGAAAATAAAACTGATAATACAGGTTATTAGTTTTCAATAAGTCCGATAAAAGATAGGAAAATTTTAACTCTAATTCCGAATTTTCAGGAATCTTCAATAAAATTCCATAAATGGTTTTGTCTTTCTGATAGGAAGACACCTCATAAAGATTATTATTTATTATTTGGTTATTAATAGCGGAATTTATCATTTGTGAATTTCGGGGCAGAATTAGGCGGAGATAATTTTTATATTCTCCTCCCTGAAGAAGTCCGTTTTGGCTCTGATTACGAAACTTCAGAGTAAGATCAGTGATAATCTGGCCGTTAATATTAATTTTTTTATCAACTTTAATTGATTTTGTTATAAAATAATTGGCTTTATTAACACCAAAATTAGCTTCATTGATATATAAATAATCAGGGAAACAAGAATCATTAATATTTATACAACCAATATCGTAAACACGTCCTGCCCAGGCTAATTTTTCCATATCCAGCTGAAAAGATGGATCGTTAAAAAAGAAGATAATATTTTTTTCATCAAGAGCTTTTTTGAATACCCTTAATACTTCCAAATAAGACACGTCCCCTGATACCAATTTTTGCTCAAGTTGTACGGACACTGAATTCAAATAGTTCCTTTTGGCGTTTGAACCAGCAAAAAAATTTTCATTTATATAAAGTTGAGCTTTAATAAAAAAATTATCATTGGTTATCACTTCATTATTAAAATCGGGTAATATTACACCACCAACCGCTTTAATTAAGTCCTGAACCAAAAATAAATTCATGCCGATCACACCATCGACTTTCCGGTTTATTGATTTTTCAAGAAACCACTGCGCCTGAAGTGCTGATGCAGCAAAATCAGGGTCAAAGTTACTGTCCCTTAAAAACCAATTGGGCTGCTGAAAATGAATTCTGAAGACTTCCGGAGGATCAACATGACCTTTAAGTTGACCGTCAATACTGTAAACATCCAATATTTCAAAATTTTCGATATTTCCCCGGTTAAGAGTTAAAAAGCCAACAGAACCGATAAATCCACCGGTTGGGCGCAACTCCATATTATTCTGAAACAAGATCAAATAATTTTTTTTATCCGTATAAAGAATTTTTTTCAATTGAGGAAAAATTTGAACCAATGAATCAGATTCAGTTATGAATGAACCTAAAAATGTGTCAATCGAATCAAGCGGAATACCCGGAAAATTTATAAATTTAATTTTTTGCCTTAAATTTTTAGCTGATGAAGACAATTTTAATATTTTATCAGTAACTGAATCAAAATCACCTTCGGATAAAAAGGCTGCTGATGAAGATTGAGCAGCAGCCCTATTATTCAAATTCCGGGCTTCAGACAACAAAAATTGAGAAGTTTTAAGAAATTCTTCAGATGAATCCAGAAGCTGTCCGGTATTTACAATAAAAGTTAAATTTTTTATAGGAGACAGCGGACCAGCTGCAATGCCATAGATGATTTTTACTAATTTCAGTTTCTCATTAATTTTTTCTAAATTTTTAGAAACCGATGAATAATCAGAGGTTAAAAAGCTATCTTGAGTATCAAAAATAATATCCAGAGCGGATTTGGCCTGCCAATATAGAAATCCCGTTATTGAAAAAAAGAAAATAAGGATAAAAATAAAAAAATAAATTATATTCCCACTTAATTTTTTTTCAACATATGATTCTTTTAAATTTAAATCGGTTTGAGCAGGATCTTCTTTTTTAATCAAAGAAGTTTTTTCCGATATGACTTTTTTATGTGTTCCGAATGAAGGTTTTAAGCGGATATCAGAAACATTTTTATCACTTTCAGTAAAAGTTATTTTTAGAATTTCATCAGTAATCTTTTGAAAATACCAAGGATTTAAATTTTCAACCCGAAGAATTTTAACACCGCTTAATCCGGTAATTGATGAAATATTTTCGCCGGTATAATCAATAAAAAGGAATTTACCGTAAGGCTTTAAAAATTTGATATGGGAATCTTTAACAATATCAACTTTACCGAATTGAAAGATATAGTTAAATTTACCGCTTTTGGGATATTCACCCGCTTCAACAACTTCACAACCTCCCTGTTGAAGCTTCCGTGAAAGAGCTACGGTTATTTCTGAGCTGCCTACAATTAAAGCCAAAGGACCGGCAGATATTTCAATTTTTTCAGTTTTTATCTTGGCCATAGGGCAGTTCTTCGAAACTTTACCGGATTATTCATCCAAAGCAAGATTAACCAACTGGTCAGCCTGCCGGTTTTTTTCCCGAGGAATAAGATTGTAGACTATACTTACCGGAATTTCCTGCTCTAATTCCCTGATCCGATAAATGTGTTCCCTAAGCCGGGAATTTTTTACCTTAAACAGACCGTTTACCTGATTGACAATAAGACTGGAATCTATAAAAATCTTAATAGTTTTAACTGATTTTAAAGACAAATTACCCGAATTTTCCGCCAGATATTCCAAAGCGGTTATCAAAGCCTGATATTCGGCTTCATTGTTGGTAGTTATGCCTATATTTCGCGATATCCGTTTAATAATTTTGTCCTTTTCGGTTTTTATTACTACCCCTACGGCTGCCGGACCGGGATTTCCTCTGGCACCGCCGTCAGTATTTATTATCAAATTTTCAGACATAGCAGATATATATTATAAATATACCGAAACCTACACCAGGTAATACCATTCTTTTTAATTTTATCATTTAATTTTTACCAATTTATAAAATAATGACTAAATATTCTTTTCATATTGCTTGACAATAATACCATAGCCAAATACGCTAAGAATATGAACGGTGAAAAATTAAAACAACCGACAGATCCGCTTCAGCAAAGGTATGATGCCTTAATATATGCAAAATTAAAACTGCAATCAGTAACTATTGATCTTGGCCTTCCACCTAAAGCAATAGTTGATAAATTTAACGAAGAACATCATGGAATTTATTTAAGGCGAACTTCTCAATTCCTAAGCCAGATTGAAACTGCCCAGAAGTTTTTAAGAGAAATTAAAGCCGTAGGTCTTACTCCTGAAACTCCACTTGAAGAAATACGGAAGACAGATGAACGCTTCCGAACTGATGCCATAAAGCTTGGTATGGCCAGAGTTGACAAATCATCATTAGTGCAAATTTCTGATTATATCAGGCAATTCAGAGAAAGCGCGGAATCCATCGGTATACATAACGCCATAGAACTTCCTGTAACCGATTTGGAAAACGCAATCCGGCAAGCCGGATCTTTAATTGAAATTGGTGACGTTCAAAAAACACCTATCAGACTGATCACCAAACGGATCAGATCAATAATTGATGATGCCAAATCCATTGGTGTACCCACTGAAGACTTAAAAACAGCTTATGAAGTATGTAAAGGTTTCCGAAAAAAATTAGACCAGGCCAAAATTTCAGGATTATCAGATCAACCTTTATCGCTTTTAACCAAAAGAGTCAGCAGTGAAGCAGAGCTCATCGGCATACCAGCCTCAAAATCAAACCAAGAAAAAATTGCGTCTTTAATAAACTTCAGAAATAAGGCCGATGAAGCAATGATCATCAGAGCAGGCAGTGACCCAATTACCAATATTATTGAAAACGCCAAAAAACAAGCAACCGCTGCAAATATTCCCGGAGCAGATACTGCAGAACCCGTTAAATTATTAAATACCATTGCCAATTTAAGAAATTTAGCCGGCCAGGCTAGTATTATCGGAGCAAAAACAGCACAACTGGCTGATCTTGCCAATAATATACGCAGAGATGCCAGAACAAACGGATTAGAAAAATCTGATACCGAACTGCTTCTGAAATTAGCCGGAAAATTACTTCAAATCAGAGAACTGGCAGTAAGAGCAAATATTGACGGAGCAAGACTTAAAGATTTCGAATCTTTAGCAATAGCGATTAGAAAAGAGGGTCTTTTACTGGGTTTTGACGATCCCATTAATGCCGCAACCGACCTAATCCTTAAAACAAGTTTACGTGTCCGAACCGATGCGGCAATTTCAGGATATGAAGGTCCGGAAACTGCAAATTTGGTTTCAGTTGTTGTTTGGAATACCGATATCAGGGCAAAAACAGGCACATTGAATATCGTTAATGCGGACAATATTCCGATGAAAGACTTAGCCAACCGGGTCAAAACTGAAGCTGCGATTGCCGGAATTGGTGATTTGGAGGTAAAAAACCTGCCAGAAATTGTTGATGAATTGGTACAATTAAAAACTAACGCTATAAATGCCCATATTTTCAATTCCCAGAGAATGACCGTCACCGATCTGGTGAGATGTATCCGCCAGGAAGCTGCAGATTTGGAAATTTCAAAAAATCCGGGTGACCCGCTTAATCACTTGATCGATGAAATTGATTTTTTGCGAACAACTGCCGATAAAGCTTTTATCGCGGGGGCATATTCTGAGACGGCAATAAACCTTAAAAACAACATCCGAAATGAAGGAATGGGTTTAGGATTAAATGTTGAAAATTTAGGCTTGTTAACCACCTCTTCAACCATTTATTTTTTAAGGACAGACGCACTGTCTGCCGGAATTATTAAAATGCCGGATATTCCCGCGTCTGAGCTGGCCACTCAAATCAGAAACAAGAGTGAGGAAATCGGAATCGCTGATCCAAACATACCGCTTGAAGAGATTGTAAATAAGATTTCTTCAGTTCAAAATGACAGTCTTATTATCGGGATACCCGTTAATGAATCATTAACTCAAAAAAACAACAGGCTGCAATCTTATCTCCAAAAAGCTTCAGAGATCGGCGTTGCCGATACGGGACAGCCGTTTTTTCAAAGAGTCAATCAAATTATTTTCGAAGGACATAAAATCGGATTAAGTCCTGATATTACTTCCGAAGAGATTGTAAATGAGATTTGGAAATGGATAAAAGACGCTCAAACATCTAAAATATCCTCAAAAAATACGATCGATGAAATAATAGCAGATATTAAATCAGCAGCACTTCAGATAAATATTGTTGATCCCGATGCGGAAACTCCGATAATTCTTTTAAACAAAGAAAAACAGGTTTCAGATGAAGCTGCAATTATTGATATTCCGGAAGCCACTGCTCTTGACCAAAAATACAGTCTCGTAAATGATTTCAAAAACCGATCCCAAACCGCAGGCATATCTTCTGCAGTTAATAAATCCGTTGATGAAATTAACCAGGAGTTAATAAATCTGGGATCTCAAATCGGAATTGAAAATCCGGAAAAAGAACCTCCGGCCAATATTCTTGCACGAGCAGAACAAATAATAAGTGATGCCGCAGATTTAGGAATTCCCTCCGGAACAACATTAGACCAAAAATACCGGCAAGTGATAAATATAAGAAACGGCGCTCAACAATTAGAACTTCCGGATTCCCATAAAGCCCCAATTTCAGATGTGATTGACAAATTAAAAGATCTGGCAAGAAACCAAGGAGTACTTAATGCTGACAGTTTACCTGCGGAAGAACTTTTGCTATCAATCGGCTCACGAACGGATAAAGGAGAATTTACTGCCCGACTGGTTACTGAACTGGGACCGGGAAGTGTCTTAGTTTCCGCGGAAAAAATCAATAATTGGGATAATGTACAACCGATATCTATGGAGCATAATTTAATATTAATTATCGGAGGAGAACTTGATTACACTCTGGGTGAACGTATACAAATTGACGGATTATTAAGTGATGAATCAGCAAGTATTGTTGAAGCTAACCGGATTATTAATCAAATAAAAAATATAAACGAAGAAATCAATAAATCAGAGGTAAAAAGAAATAATTTATTCCGTGATAAACAAATTACCCGGGACCAAATCAGACAATTTGAAATTTTAATTAACATCAGAAATTTTATCCAGAGCGGGAGGTCAGATATAGAAGTACTTAACCGGGATTTGACATCGCTTGGTTGGAAAATCCGTAGCACTGACGAATTGGGGCAAAAATATAATCAGACCACCAATTCAACACCTAATTTTGGATCTTATTACAGAATTATGGTCAGCCAAGATGATGCAACCGGCCATCATCCGGGTCTTATTGAACTTAATCAGGAAAAATTAAAATTACAAGAAAATTATCAGATCCTCAGAGAAAAACAACCAGAAGACAATGACACAATTTCTTTAAAACAACAACTGATATCAATAAATCAGATTGACGATTTATTGCAGCATTTAAATAACCCGGACGGAATAAAACAATTAATTGAACTCATTAAAAGTAAAAAAATTATTACGGACAAAACCACACCCGTACCTGAAACATTAAGACGGGGATTTGAATCGATAGTCTATGAAATTGAACGGGGAGGCCGGGAACTTTTACCTTTAGACCGAATAAACGCCAATGAAAGGTATTTAATCAGAATAGCCAGAATATTGGCAGGAATTAGCGGCAGTATTAAAGGAAAAATTATTCTTCCTTAATTTGTCTTCTTTACTGTTTGTTTTCCGGTATTTTTTTTAATTAATTTCTGAAGCGACAGTCTGATATCTTCAATCGATTCCGCTTCCTTATTTTCAGCAATGTCCCTTAAAAAACGCATATAAACCTGCTCTTTAATCCGGGGATATAATTGGTTATCCATTTCTCCTTTACCTTTTTCAATTTCCAGAAGAGCCAATTCGAATTCATATTGAGACTGTACCATTAACAATTCATGAACCATCAACCATAATGTTTCGTCCAGAGATATTTTCTGTTGCGGTGAATAACCGGCTAATTTTACCAGAGTTTCCTGACGGATTTTATCATCGATCGGCAAATACTTTAATAAATTTTGGGTGGTTACTGTCATAATAATATTTATAAGTTTAAACCCTTGTCCCTAATTTCGTAAATCATTTTTGCAATAGCACCATGGACATCAATAAAGCCTATTTTCCTGGCTTTTAATACCGCCAAAACCTGTTTAAGCGGATCACCAGCGTTAAAAGAGACGTCAAAAGTTTCGGCCAGAATATTGGCTAGTGTATCCTGAGGAAGAACTTCCATAGCTCTTTTGCGATATTCCTCCTTTTTCATATTTCCGGGAGGATTATCCGTATTAAAGATCAGATCAATATAAGCAATATAGGCAGCAGGAATTTCATTGCCGGTCTGTCTTTTAACGACAGGATCAGGTTCCGAATCCGTAAAATCTGTTATCTGTTTTTCATTTAAAATACCCTGAGCACCGGGATATTTTTTCAAAGCCTGTAATACGGCATCAAATTGCTCCAATTTAACTTTATTGGCCGGTGCTAATCCGGTTTCCAGCTGTTCTTCCAAATCATCAAGCCGGCTTTCCAGACCGGATATCCTGGTTTCTCTTAAAGATGTAATTCTATGCTCATAAATTGCTTTTTTTTGATGCAAACCCGGTTCACTATCAAATAAAGCAATAATTTCATCCAGCCTGGCTTTTTTTTTAATATAACCTCTATCGACATCAATTGGTTTTAACCTTCTTTCAAACTCGGCTTTTTGATGTTCCCAATTACTTTTGTGTCTTTGTTCTTCCTTGGCATCTCGGGCCTGCTCAAATCTTATCTGAAAATTTATTTGCGCCTGTTCCTGTTCAGCAATTATCGGAGAACGCTCGGCTTCCAATTGATTAACTTCCGGCTGAAGTCTTTCCCTTTCAGCCTGATTTACATCACGATTTTCTTCAATATAATTTAAAGAGGCATCAGCTTCATCAAGCTGGCCAATATATTTCTTTAATTGGGATTGGGCTTTGGTCAGATCTTCCTTCACTTCATTTATTTTTTCAATTATTCTTTCTTTGGATCTTGCCTGAATTTCAGGCTTTTCCAGACCGGTTCTTCTTTCTTCTATCTTGCCAACGGCATCAGAAAGACCGGAAATTTCACCGGAATTAATTTCAGTTAATCTTACCCTGGTCCATTTGGCAACAACATTCCGATGCGCTTCGAAAGCAAGCTCTAACTTGTCCTGAGGAGTTAAATTTTCCCGTTCAAAAAAGCTTAATATTTTTAACTGTTCCAAATAATCCAGGTTCCAATATGAAGAAATGTTTTGGGCAATATCCTTAGAATTTAATTTTCTGCTTTCAGTCTGATCCAAATTCAGTCTTTCCCAGGGAGTAGCGGCATTTAATTCACGGGGCGAAATTCCGATAGCCCGGTAAAAGATGAGTTGATTTTTGGCGGCATTAAGAATATATTCCGATACATTTTCTTTATTGATTCCTGACTGGCACCATTCAATATATTCCCGATGCACTTGGGGCAAACGGCTGATATCCAAATCGGCCATCGGTGTGAGGTCAAGGCTGCCTTCGCTTCCATGAAAAATGCCCAAAGAACCGGTTAATTTTTGGAGGACGGCGTTTAACTCATTTTTAAGATGGGGAAGCCCACTTTCCAGACTTAATAACCTTAAAGTTTCAGGGGCAGTTTTTCCGACAACACCCTTTTTAGTTAAATCCAGCGATTGGCCAAGAGCCAGAAGCCGGAATAAAACTTCCTGGGTCACCATTCTGTCGGCAGCTATGATACCGGCTTCTGTTTCAAGCAGTTTTTCCGCACCGACGGTTTGATCTTCCAAACCGCCGGCTTGATCAAATGATTCCAAAAAATCCCATTGTTCCCGGGAAAGTTTATGGCTTTTTTTGAATTGCCTGAACCGCTCGGCAATTTCAATTACCGTAGGAACATATGATTTGGAAACATAACCGGTTTGTTCCACTACACCTGAAGCTCCCTCAATCATTTTTTCGAGACGCCATTTACGGATTCCTTCTGACGAAGTGGATGATGTGTCCTCAGCGGGCTGACCTTCTTTGCCTGAAGGAGCCTGGACAGGAGCCTGTTTGAGCGGAGTAGCGACCGGAGTTGCCATATCTATATTTCACTCTAACACAGTAGTAATGTCATCTTCAATAATAGGAGTAATTGCTTGTAAAGTCATTTAATATTCCTATAAAATAAACTTATGGCAGTCCCAGCATCAGTAATTGAAACAAAACCACCACAAAAACCTGATTTACGAATAACACCTGAAGCGGTAAAACCGCTATCCGGCCTGGCAAGTCAATATACTGCAGCTTTTGAGATATTAACCCAAAACAAAAAAATTCTTAAACAAACATCTCAACCGTTTGAAAACGACCAAAGATTAAAATCGGTTCCTCAGGAGAAAAAAAGTGAAATAACCCAATACCTTGCCTCTACTGACGCTGAAATTTCACAGGCTATTGAGGCAATGCAGCAATTTGAACAAGCCGTAATACAAGGCACTGCCAGCCAAGATAGTGCCGGAGATTATACCGGCGAATATAAAATTATTTCCGATCAGGAAATAATAGGACCAGACGGTAAACCTTATAAGCCCGAAACAACCGGAAATGTAACTCATTTTTACGGTTGGGCATTACGGGGTTTGAAAAGAATAATTACTGAAACAGGAGGAAACAACGATCCGCAGCTGCAGAAAATCCATGATAACGCTACTGAAGCATTAGACGGCATCAGATCAAATATCAGGATTAATATTGGTAATGAACAAATTACAATTTACGAATGGGAAAAGCAAATTACTGAAGAAACGCTTATCCAGTGGAGAGAATTAACAGGCAGACCTTCCGGAAACCAGAAGGATTGCGAGAAGGATCTTAAAAGTAATAAATTCCTCAAATATATTGCTGAAACAAAAGCTGAAGAAACTTTAATTCAAAATGAGAAAACTTCAGGTAATGAAGTCAGTTATAATTTGGTCTACACAAAAGAACAGGCCAATACAACAGATTCCCAAAACGAAGAGACTATGGCAAAACCCGAGAGGGTAAGAATTCAGGAGGAAACTTTTGAGACAGCAAAACAACTTTTAAGCGCTTGGGATCAGAATGACAATTTGGTTAATAATGACGAAAAACCAGAAATAGAGATCGAAGGAAGAAAACCGGTTCCAGAAAGAGGGCGATTGACAATGCTTTTAGACGCATATGGGGCGACCATGATTGATGAGGCTAAGTTATCTTTAACCGCAGAAATTCACCTATTATTGCAAAGACTTCAAATTAATCCGGATATTAATCCGGAATTAGCCGGTAAAGTAAGCGAGCTTCGAAAAAACGATCCGATAATGCAAGACATTGATAAAACAGTATTAACCCGGATTTCATCGATGGCAGGTGTTGAGATACCCGACGGATCAATCAGGCGGGGAAATCAACTGACTGACGTGTTATTGGCTTATACCATTAAACAGTCAGGTTTGGAATTGGAAAGAGATCCAAATTCCGGATACGCTGTTTTACCCAAAGAAGCAAGGGAAGATATTATGCGTTTCATGGAAAAAGGTTTAATGAACCGGAACGACGAAAATTTAATAAAATATCTATTAACAAGTGATACCAGCGAGCAAATATTAAGCAATTTATACGGTTTTGATATAAATCTATTAAATGATTTAAAAAACGCTCCGGCTATCATAGCAAAACGGTTAACCGGTAAAGTACATGACGAATGGAGCCAGGAAAAGTTGAATGAGTTGGATCCCGAAGCAAGAAAAAATGCCATCAAACAAAAAGAAACCACTGAAAAAGTTTTGGAGAATGATATTTCCGTCTCCTGGCAAAGATTTACCGATAAGAGTAATAAGGGACATGGGTACATGAAAATGATGGGGTTGATGGCACTTATTTGCATGCCGCAGATCAATGAACTACTCAAAACAGGTGTTGAAGAGGAAAGAGCATCACCCGGCGGGATGCATTAAGAAGGATCAGATATAATACTTACACCAATGATCCCACAATCGGCTTTATTTATTTTTCTTCTGTTTTTAATATATTTTATCAGCCGTAAAATAATTCAAAAAATTTCATCTTTAATTGATTTATTTTTACCAGCCCAAAAGAAATCGTTATGGATATTGGCTGTTTTTTACCTTCCGGGGACTCTTTTTCATGAGATGTCACACTTTATTGCGGCAATAATATTAAGAGTGCCGACCGGACCCTTATCGATATTTCCCACTTTTGATCAAGAGCCAAAAGCCAATGGAGTTGCGGTCAAAACCAAACTCGGGCATATTAAAGTTGCCGGAACTGATCCGTTCAGATTATCTTTAATCGGACTTAGCCCAATTTTGACCGGTTTAGCAATAATTTATTTTACGGGTGAAATATTTTTTCCCGATTTTTCCAGTATTTTAGATGTTTCAAATATCCCGAAAAATCTGTTAGGCGTTTATATATTGTTCATAACTTCAAGCAGTATGTTTTCCAGCAGACAGGATCTTAAAAGCTTACTCATTTCGCTGCCTGTTATTGTCTTAATTATTTCCGCCTTATGGTTTTCGGGAATAAGGATTGTGTTCGGAGAAAATTTAATTGAGGGGACTACGAATATTCTGGCTTTATTGAATAAATATCTTTTATTAACTGCAATTATTGATTATACCGTGTTTTTAATTTGCGCAACGGGAAAAACAGTTATCACCGGGAAAAAATAATTCAGATAGAAAAGAAGCGTAATCAGGAAGTGGCAGAAGCAACTGCGGCGGACTCCTCCTGAACCGGCTTAGCCTGACCGGTTGGCGCGGCTGGCGTTGCTCCGGTTTCAACAGGTTGGTTACCGGCAGCAAAATAAGATTCAAGCGGATTTTGTACCGGAGGAGACGGTTGAGGATTTTGTACCGGAGGAGACGGCTGTTGAGTTATAACCGGAGTTTGAATGGAAGAAAAGGGAGGAGGCTCTGAAACTTGAGGCGGAGACGGCGGCTGGTCCGGTTGAGATGGTTGGGATTTTGGGACAGATTGATCAGGTGATGCTGGAGGGGGAGACGAAGGTGTTTGAGGCAGACCCGGGTTACCCTGATCCTGTCCGGAAGTCTTATTGCCTTGATCAGTATTTCCCGATACCGGAGGAGCCGCTGCCCCTGTTGGCGGCGGTTGAAAGAGAGAAACTGCGGGACTTTGACACTTGGGACAGGCGGAAACAGGAGATCCAAAGGGCACTTCGAATTCATGACCGCAATTTTTGCACTGATAGGTATCAACTGACTTATCTTCCGAAGACGGGGGAGGGGGCGGAGTTTTAAGATGCATTTTTTTGATGTTAAACAACAACTTCTGACCGTCATAATCGATATCAATAGTATCTCCGGCAGCCAGTTCACTTTTTATAAGATAAGTAGAGATCGGATTTTCTATTTCCCTTTGAATAGTACGCCTTAACGGCCTGGCGCCAAAAACCGGATCAAAACCGATTTCAGTAAGATACGCTTTCGCGACTGGCGTTACATTAATGGCGATATTCTGTTCATATAATTGTTTTTTCAAAATATTCATTTGAAGGTCGACTATTTCCAGCATGTGCTCTTTTGTCAGCGGTCTGAATATAACTACTTCATCATAACGATTCAGGAGCTCAGGCCGGAAAAATTTACGAAGTTCTTCCATCAGGCGATTTGCCAAAACTTCAAATTTATCGTCATTTATATTTTCTTTTATTTCAATTTCAGTTTCACTTTTAACAGGAATAAAGGCTAACTCCTCTCCGATTTTTTCATCAGAATCAGATTCATCAGTTTCTGTTTCATGCTCCGGAACTTGGTTATTATTGATTAACCTGCCTTTTAAATAACCCTGTTTTACTTTGACAGAACCCCCCGGTTTTTCCTTTTTAACCGATAAACTTTTAGGGAGTTCGACTTCAATTACAGAAAATAGTTTCTCTACCGGTCCTGCTTTCCAGTTAGCTGAAGAGGAATTAATCCGCATGTAGAAGCGTCCCTCAAAAATAATTATTTCTTCACCGGTCGGTTTGAAAAGATGAATATCCCAGAGGTCGACAGGAAATTGAAGTGGCTCCGTCTTGTCCATTTTTTTATCATCTCTTTTTTGGATAAGATGGGCAGTGTCATCTTTTTTGCCCGGTTGGGGTTTATTCTGCTGCGCCACTATTGAATCAGGCTCATCAGACAATAGAACGCCATTGGCAAAATACTCCATGAGCGAGCCGGTTGTCCAATCTTTAATCTGAAGATTATCCCTTTTCCAGAATCTATTACCTAAAGTAATGATTTCCTGATTGGACAAAGAAAACGCATGAGTTGAAATTTGCGCTGTGGGCAGCTGTTGATCGGGCTTATCGGGCATGGCATTGATGACAATATGGCCTTTTACCTGGTCCAGAATTGATGACAGGCGCCATTCTTTACCGGTTGTTGAAGTTCTAAACCAAACCTTGTCAGCTGAAGTTATAGTTTCCGAACCATCAGGAGCAATAGTGTGGGTGTCTAAACCATCCTCAGGAAAGAGTTTTTCGCCCTCTTTTAAGCTCATACCGGTGACGATTGATCCGGCAAAATAGTCTTTCAGGAATCCTTTTTTCCATTTGATATCCTGCGGATCCTTATGAAAATAAAGATCGTCAAGAGTCAGCATTTCACGACCGGTAGGAGACACAACAAAAGTTTTGAAAATTCTTGCCTTTTCAATAAGCGGTTTTATTTCCCTAACCTCTTTTATGCCCCAGCTGAGAATTTCTTCCTGAATGATGGAACTGCCCAAATTAGATGTACAAATAACAATCGAGTTTTTAAAAGAGATTGTCCTGCCTTTGTTATCGGTTAAACGGCCGTCATCCAATAATTGAATTAAAATATTGAAAACATCCGGGTGAGCTTTTTCAATTTCATCCAGAAGAACAACCGAGTAGGGTCTCCTCCTGACAGCTTCCGTTAACTGGCCGCCTTCTTCATAACCAACATAACCGGGCGGGGCACCAATCAGTTTGGCAACTTCATGCTTCTCCATATACTCGGACATATCAAGACGGACCATCATTTCTTCACTGCCGAACAGTATTTCGGCAATGGATTTGGCCAGCTCGGTTTTACCGACACCGGTCGGGCCCATAAATATAAATGAACCAATCGGGCGTTTATTGGATTTAAGACCAGCCCGGCCCCGGCGGACAGCTTCGGCAACGGCTGAAACAGCTTCCTCCTGATCAATTAGTCTTTTATGAATTATTTTTTCCAGATCCATAAGTTTGACAGCTTCACTTTCCGTCAGACGGCTGACCGGGATATTAGTCCAGCGGGAGACGATTCCGGCTATGGTTTCCGGATTAACCTCGTTGGTGGTAGTTGATTTCTTGAGCTGATAGTCATTTTGCAGCTTTTCCAGATTCTTCTGTTCATCTTCTATTTCCTTTTTAATCGATTCAGACCGGACCGCATCCCCCATCTTATCGGCTTCTTCAAATTCGTGATTTAATTTTTTCAGCTTATTTTCGGCACTTTTAATTTCCTCCGGAAGAGAAATAGCAGGAAGACGAACCGCAGCTGATGCTTCATCAATCAGATCGACGGCTTTATCAGGAAGATAGCGATCGGAAATATATCTTTGGGACAGCCTGACGGCAGCCTCAATTGCATCTTCGGGAATCTTGACACGGTGAAAAGCTTCATACTTGTCCCTCAGAGCGGTGACCATTTCTATGGCCGTTTCGGCAGAAGGTTCCGCAACTGTAACCGGCTGGAATCGCCTTTCGAGCGCCGGATCTTTTTCGATATATTTGCGGTATTCGGTAACGGTAGTGGTACCGATAACCTGCAGCTCTCCACGGGCCAGGGAAGGCTTCAATATATTTGAGGCGTCCATGGTGCCTTCACTGCCGCTTCCGGCTCCGACCATATTATGAAGTTCATCGATAAATAAAATAATAGCTCCAGCAGCGGATTTTACTTCTTTTATAAGATTTTTAAGCCTTTCTTCAAATTCACCACGATGACGGGCACCGGCAATTAAAGACATCAGATCCAAAAGAAGCACTCTTTTATGGAGAAGGGTTTCGGGAACATCACCCCTGGCTATTCTTTGAGCCAAGCCTTCGACAATAGCTGTTTTCCCGACTCCGGCATCACCTATTAAAGCAGGATTATTTTTGGTCCGGCGGGAGAGGATATGAATAATTCTTTCTATTTCCCCACTTCTACCTACAACCGGGTCAAGTTCACCGCGGGCAGCTTTAGCAGTCAAATCCTCAGTAAACTGTTCGAGAGCGGTGGTTTTCCGGTCGTCTTTTTTATGTTCCAGATCTTTTTTACCGGTTATTTTCTGATTAAGTACCGGGGTAGTCAGGCGGAATTTAGTTAAAACTTGAGCGGCAACTCCTTCACCCTCCTGGGATAAGGCTAACAAGATATGCTCAGGAGAAATAAATTCATATCCCAATGATCGGGCGGCAGACAGAGATAATTCCAAAACTCTTTTTACCCGGGGAGAAAATTGGGGAAGTCCCGCGTATTTTCCTTTTTTAAAATTTTTTTCCAGCATTGCCTGAAGTTCAGATGGAACAACTTTACAGTCAGAGATCAACTGGTAAATACTAGAATCATGGAGAAGACCCCATAAGATATGTTCAGTATCAATATATTGTCCTTTTAACTCTTTTACTTTATCGACTGATTTCATGAGAACGGCATTGGCTCTTTGTGTCAGACGAGAAAGCACATCCATACCAACTCTTTTTCCCATATCAATGGATGACGGCTCGGAGGATGTTTTGGGAGCGGGTTGGGATCCGTCAGAAGTACTTTGGGAGACAGTAGTTTTTTGGGCTGTAGTCGTCTGGTTTGGAGCCTGCGGATTGCCGATACCGGAATAAGCCTGACCCTGCGGAGGATTACCGATACCTGAGTAAGATCCTGATTGAGATGGTTGGGACGATTCCTCCTGGCTTACCTCCACTGAAGTTGACTGAACCTGGCTACTGTCCTGACCGGGATCTCCTGATGAATCCTTTTTGAAGTATTTGGTAAAGCTGAAGGCCATTATTTGTAGTAAATCATTTTAATAAGTAAGTGTCAACCCTTTTATGCTTAAAATTTCTTTTCACGGATATTTAATGCAGTTTGGTAGTAATTTGAATACTAATGCGCCAGTTGAAAGGGTGTTTTTCACATTTTAATCTAGATATAAGCAATGGAACAGCACCCGGTTCCCAGAAATATTTCCAGTTTTCAATTCCATCTGGTAGGAGACATGACAATGCGCCAGTTCCTTTACCTGGCCGGAGGGGCATTCATTGCTTTTTTAATCTTTAAATTCGCACCGCTACCGGCACTTTTAAAATGGCCAATGGCACTCTCAACCGGATTTGGCGGTTTTGCCTTTGCTTTTTTACCAATCCAGGAAAGGCCGCTCGATAAATGGCTATTGGCATTTCTTAGAAGCATCAATGCTCCGACACAATATATTTGGAGAAAAGAAGAAACAATGCCTGATATTTTGGCCAGAAGCTATACCTCTCCCATTAAACGACTACCGCAAAATCATCAGGAGGCTCATCAAGATGCGCAAAGAAAATTAGATATGTATATGACGAGCGTTCCCAAACAACCCCACCAAACTTTAAATATTGCCGAGAAACGCTATATTGACCAGACTTTACAACTGTTCAATACAACCGGAGTGGCAACCACAGGACAGGTTCAACCCGGATTTTACCAGCCGCAGGTCAGTCCGCAAATAGCCGATCTGACTACCACACAAGAACCGGTTATCCGTCCGGAAAAACACATCAAAAACATTACGGATCCGACAACACCAAAAATTAACATCCAAGATACACCTCCGGTTAAAGAAAAAGCAACTGAAGAAAAAGACAGCAAAACCATTAAAACGGACGACATAAAACCGGCCGGAAAAATTCAGACGGAAAAAACCAGTACCGGGGAGATAATAAGAGAACCGAATAAAATACCTGATTCAATTGGAAAAGTGCCAGCGGAAAAGAGAGCAGATAAAAAGGATGTTGAGTCAGCAACCCCGGTCCTGCAAACTGTGATTCAATCAGAAGTTAAAAAAACTGTTACTGATAGCCCCCGGGAAGACTCAAAACTTTCCGGAATCCTTGCGGAAAAAGAAAAATTGGAGCTGGAATTAAAACAATTAAAAGACGAACTGGAAAAAAGCAGAAAACCCGATATCGTCAAACCGCAACTGGCTCCTGAAAAGAAAGTACCAACGATTAAAACAGTAACGCTAAAAACAGCAGTTGATGAAATCGGCATTCCCAAGCTACCACAAGTACCCAATATTATTATGGGAGTTATTAAAGATACACAGAGGAAAATTCTTCCAAACATTATTTTGACAATAAAAGACACAAAAGGAGTGCCTCACCGGGCTTTAAAAACAAACAGGCTGGGTCAATTTTCAACGGCTACGCCACTTCAAAACGGCACTTATTACATTGAAGCGGAAGATCCCCTAAAAAGATATGTTTTTGATATAGGCGAAATTAATTTAACCGGGAAAGTTTTTTTACCGATTGAAATGACAGCCAAAGGGGAAAAGGAACTGATGAGGGAGAAACTGACAAAAGAGATTTTCGGAAACCCACGGGCAGCATAATAATTTTAATTAATATTCGAAAATAAGAAAAATAAGTATTATATGATCCAGCCTACTTCAGCACCAATCAGGGCAACCACTCAGGAATTTCTGGAAGTTGAAGATATTGCCGATGATTTAGTTATTATGACCAGCGGATCAGCCGCAATAGTTATTGAAACAACAGCTGTCAATTTCGGGCTTTTATCCGAGGACGAGCAGGATGCCTTAATTTACGCATACGCATCTTTTTTAAATTCGCTCTCGTTTCCCCTGCAAATTGTGATTTTGTCAAAAAGAATGGATATTTCTTCTTATATAGAATACCTGGTTGACAAGGAACACAAAACGGCGGATACGATTTATAAAGACAGAATTAAAAATTACCGTGAATTTATTATGTCAACCGTTAAAGACAATAAGGTACTGGAAAAAAAATTCTATCTGGTGGTGCCTTTTTCGGTACTGGAAATGGGTATTAAAAATTCATTATCAAGTACCGGTAAAAAGAAAAAATTACCCTTTTCCAAAGATTATATTATCTCCCGGGCTAAAACTTCGCTTTTTCCAAAAAGAGACCATATTTTAAGACAATTGGGCAGAATCGGACTAAAAGGAAGACAATTGACGACCCAGGAGCTAGTTGAGCTTTTTTACAGTTTATATAATCCTTCGTTTGCCGGAGGAAAATTAGGAGAATCAACCGGATATATAAAACCCCTGGTAGAAGGAGCGTAAAAAATGCTGTCGTTATTTAATAAGAAAAAAAAACAGGCTGAGGAGATTCAAGCTGCACCGGCCTTAAATATGACGGGTACTGTAATGCCCGGAGCTTACCAGACAGGCGCCAAAAACAAGGCAATTGCGGGACAGACAACAACTTCAGGAATAACGGCAAATTTTCCATCAACAGCCAATCCGGCGGGAACCGGACAGCCCCAACCAGGACAACCAACACAACAAACAACGGCACATGCAGGAGGAAAGGGGACTTTGCCCATTAAGCCGGGACAACAGCAGGGACAGACTGTTTTGTCGAAACAGGCAATGGCCGCCCAAAGAACAAAGAGCTTCCAGGCAAAGCAACAGTTTACTAAAGGACTTTCGAACATCAGAGATATCATCGCACCTAGCCTGGTTGAAGTTGATTTTGACAATATCAGGATAAACAATAATTTTTACCGGACTTTATTTGTGGCCGGTTATCCGCGGTATGTGTCGGCCAACTGGCTTCACCCGCTTCTGTCTTTTGACCAATCCTTATTTATATCAATGTATATATATCCGACGGAATCAAGAATAATTCTTGAAGATCTCAAGAGAAAAATTGCCGAAATGGAGGCAACCATTCAGGTTGACATGAAAAGAGGTAAAGTGATTGACCCTTCAGTCCAGGTATCCCTGGATGATGCTCTGGCTCTTCAAGCACAACTGGCCAAGGGTGCTGAAAGATTTTTCCAGTTTGCGCTTTATATCTGCATTCCGGCGGATACAATTGAAGAATTAAACAGGCAAAGCAAAGAAGTTGAATCGACACTGGGATCTTTATTGGTAGTCACCAAACACGCAACACTGTCCCAGGAAGACGGATTTAAGTCCACTCTGCCTCTTGGACTTGACAAACTGGATGTAACCAGAAATATGGATACGACAAGCCTGGCGACAACTTTTCCTTTTACCACAGCATCTTTAACCGCCAATGAAGGAATACTTTACGGAATTAACGAACATGACGGAAGTTTGGTTATTTTTGACAGATTTTCACTGGAGAACGCCAACAGTGTTATATTCGGTAAAAGCGGATCGGGAAAGAGCTTTATGGTAAAGCTGGAAGTGATGAGAACGCTTATGTTTGGAGCTGAAGTATTTGTAATAGATCCGGAGGGAGAATACAAGGATTTAACCCGAGCGCTAGGAGGAGATTTGGTTGATTTTTCGTTCAACTCCCCGGTTAAAATTAATCCGTTTGATTTATCGGGAATATATGAAGAGGGAGAAAATGAGCTCGGGCTTAAAATCCTGTCTCTTCACGGACTGATGAGGGTGGTCATGGGAGAAATGAGTCCGGGAGAGGACGCTTTGCTTGACCGCGCCCTGGTTCTTACCTATAAGCAGAAAGGAATTACGCCAGACCCATCAACCCAAAAAAGAGAACCGCCTTTGATTGAAGACCTTTATAAAGTACTGTTAGGAATGGAAGAAGAAAATGCCAAAAGACTGGCCGAGCGGCTGGAAAAGTTTGTCAAAGGATCCCTCTCAGGAATTTTTAACCAGAAATCAAACCTAAACCTGAAAAACCCGCTGACGGTTTTTAATATCAAAGAACTGGAGGCGGAATTGCGGCCTTTAGCCATTTTCATTATTCTTGATTTTATCTGGACGAAAATAAAAAGAAGCATTAAAAAACGTTTGATGATTGTTGATGAGGCCTGGTATTTAATGAAACATCCGGATTCGGCGACATTTTTATACGGTATCGCCAAAAGGGCAAGAAAATATTACCTGGGGGTGACAACCATCACGCAGGATGTTGAAGATTTCATTTCAACAGACCACGGCAAGGCAATTATTACCAATTCATCCCTGCAGATTCTGCTGAAGCAATCAACAGCGGCTATTGATAAACTGGCTGAAGTGTTTTATCTTTCTTCGGGCGAAAAACATTTTCTTTTATCAGCAGGGGTAGGCGAAGGACTTTTCTTTGCCGGAGCCTCACACGCAGCTGTCCAGTTTATTGCTTCTCCACCGGAATATCAGCTGGCAACAAGCAAGCCTCAGGAAACTGCCGAAAAATCAGCATATCCTGAGGAAACACCGGTTCCGAACAGAACACCCAACATATAATTACAACAATTAATTAGTACAATCCTCTTTCATACCCCTAATAAGCTATAATAAATTCATATGGCCCCAGATGCCCTGATTAAACAGCCAATACCGGATGAATTAAACGCTGAAAAGGAAAGCCAAAACCAGCAAACCGAGGCTTATGTTTCCGAAGTGCCGGAAGGGGAAATGACTACAATGTGGGCGGGGGTGCTGACATACATTGCCGCAAATCCATTAAACAAACAGGAAAGGGTTTTAGAAGCCTTAAAGCGCATTAACCGACCTAATTTTGAATATGAACTACTGAAAGTGCGTTACGGAGGAAGATTCCAGAGCCTTAAAGTGGACTTTGAATTGGTAAAAAAAGAAGTCGGAAAACAGCGGAAGTCAAAAAAAGGGCAACAACGGGGTTATGCCCAGGTCGGGATGGGGCCGTTTAAGAGATTTAAGGAAAAAATTGATTTTGATGCGTTTGATCATAAGGAACAAGCATACCATGTGGCCGCCGCAGTTCAAAACAGAATAAACGCACAGGAACTTCGCGGGAAAATTGAAAAAACCGCTGAAATCTATAACTTGAATCCGGAAAACAGTACCAAACTGGCTCGGGGAATTGCCGATTGGCAAAGAAAAAATCCGGGAAAACATATTGATGAATATTTCCAAAAGACAGGCCAACATATTCAATACACACAGCAACCCTCAAAAGACAACTTTTTTAAAAGAAGAAAAAAAGAAAAAGAAATAACCGGAGCACTTTATAGTGAATTAAACGGGGTCAGACTGGATACAATTAAAGCGAACCGGGAACAAATTATTTCAGCGCAGGCAGAAGTTAAAAAACTGCTTGAAGGACCGGTTGTATCCAGGGAAGAATTATACGCCAGAATCAAAAATACGCTTCACCCGATAGAACCAGTTTCAACACTACCTTTAAGTGAAGCGGCATTACCAGCGACAAAAATGCCCGAAGCAGCAACAACCACCGGTGAAATACCAATTAAACAACAAGCTGATACCGGACCAAGGATACCTTTGACACTATCCGGGGGATTACCGCAACACGCAAGCCCCAGAATATCAATTCCCGCTTTAAAAGAATTGAATCTGCCGAAACTGGGGAATTTTTTAGGAAAAGCAAAAAACTTCACCAATTTGGGAGGTTCGCTTATTCAAAAAGGACTTTTTAAACTGGGCGGGAAACTAGCTTTGAAAGCCGGTCTCCAAGCAGGATTAGGAGCAGCAACCGGAGGCATATATACAGCAGCGAGTATTATCGCCGGACTGATCGGGATTGACCTTGATAAATTTGCGCTAAAAGCGGCTTTATTTGCAGTATTTTTTCCGATAGGACTAGTACTTATAATGTTGTTTGTTTTTATGAATTTCAAATCATTGAACAAATTCCCTTCGGGAGTTGACTTGGCTTATCCGGTTAAAGCAAAAATCAGTCCCGAAAATCAAGCGTATTCCTGGAACACTTTCGAAAAACAGATATTGGAAAAAGCCTTTGCCGACAATAAATTATGGGATAAATTTGAACGGGAAGTATTTTTAGACGGAAAAGAATTTTTAAGCTCCAAGAAATAAACGGTCAGTTCTGAATGCGAACGGGCATGATTATATGGAGAAACTTGCTTTGAGCGGATTTAGGTTTAAAAACTCCCGGACTTAACGGACCCAATGATTCAAAAACGAGTTCCTTATCGGGAAAATTACTGAACAAATCAAGAAGAAAACGGAAATTGAATGAGATTTCAGTTTCGTCGCCTTCTACATCTGCCTCGACAAAATCTTCTTCACTGCCAACCTGGGGAGTAGCGGCTGATAAATTCAAACCGGCACTGCCGATTTTTAATCTGACTATATTGGAGGTTCCCCGGGCAAAAATCGAGGTAGTTTTTACCGCTTGGTGAAAAAGATCCCGGTCAACAATTACTTTGGTTTTAAACCCGGCCGGAATAATTTTTTCGACATTGGGAAATTCACCGTCAATCAGGCGGGTGAATATCCTGGTGTTAGGGAGACTAAAAACCACCTGGTTTTTATTTTCAATAATAGAGAGCTCCACGTCTTGTGCAGCCAGTTCGTCAGCGATCCTGATTGTTTCGGTTAAAGATTGAGCGGGTAAAATAACTTCCAGGGGCTCCATTTTTCCTGTCAGTTCAACCTGTTCTCTTGACAGACGATAACCGTCGGTTGCCGACAGGAAAAGAAAACCGTCAGAGATTGTTGTTTTGACACCGGTTAAAACGGGGCGACCTTCATCAGAAGAAGCGGCAAAAACCGTTCTCAAAACAGCGTCTTTAATTTTAGCCAGTGAAAGTTTTTTTCCGGTTTGAGGAACATCAGGAAACGGAGGAAAATCGGCCGGGACACCAATTGCCAGATGAGCTTGGGTTTTATTTGTTTTGATTTTCAGGTCTTTATCTCCGGTTTCCAATTCGATTTTATCGGTTAACAGGGAATTGATAAATTCCGTTAAAAGTTTTCCAGGAACGGCAACTTCACCTTCTCTCTCCACTTTGGCGGGAGAATTGTAGATAATTCCCAATTCCAAATTGGTAGAAAAAAATTCCAACCGGTTATTTTTAGCCTTAATAAGAATATGGGAAAGGATAGGAAGCTGCGGTTTTAAAGATAAACCTTTACCAACAATTAACAAAGCTTTGGTTAAATTTTCTTTTAAAATTAAAACTTTCATATTTATTACAACATCTTTATATAATTCTTAAAGTAATAGTAGTATTAGAGATGTTGACAAGTGTATAGAATCCGGCTTTTCCAGTCAAGGAAAACATAAAACAAAAAATTACGATGTGAATAAAAAGGATTGCTTTTTGGGGATAGAAATGTGGATATCTTTTATTCATATGTGGATAAGTTGATAATCGGTTAAGTTATACAAAAAGCTCATTTTTTATCCCCATTACATCCCCGCGGAGATTGTTGTCTGTTGATAACAAATTACTTATTTTTCTTATTCCGTGAAGAATGGTAGTGTGATCACGGCCGCCTAAGAATTCACCGATATCTTTTAAATTAACTCCAGCTTCGGTTCTTAAAAGATAATACAAAATCTGACGGGGAAAAGAATAAACCTTATCTCTCTTGTCGCCTTTTAACTGAGAAATTTTCAGATTATAGAAACCGGCTACCGCTTTTAATATTTCTTCAGGTAAGACTTTTTTTGAAGGAGGAATTTTTTTAAGTGTTTTTCCCAGAATATTTTTAATCAAATCATTATTCACAGGCAGATTTTTGGTTTGCGATTCGCTGATTACCCTTGTCAATGTTCCTTCCAGTTTTCTGGTGTTTTCGATGTTGGCGGCAATTGTTTTGGCAGATTCCATGGACAATTCATATCCCTTCTGTTTGGCTTTTATTAAAACTATGGCAGTTCTTAATTCGAAATCAGGATTGCCGATATCGATTGTTAAACCGCATTCAAAACGGGAGCGGAGTCTATCCTCAAGTTTATTGATTTCTTCAGGCGGTTTATCGCTGGTTATGATTATCTGTTTTTTTGCCTGGTAAACAGCGTTAAACGTATGGAAAAATTCTTCCTGTATTGAATATTTTCCGGCAATAAACTGAACATCATCAATTAACAGGAGATCGACAAGACGATATTTTTTTTTGAAGGTAACGGTTGTTTTGGTTGAGATGGCCTCAATAATTTCATTGGTGAATTCTTCTCCGGTACAATAAAGTATTTTTGTTTTTATATTTTTTTGACCGACAGCATGGCCGACCGCCTGCATTAAATGTGTTTTACCCACACCGACACCGCCATAGAGAACCAAAGGGTTATAAGCATGACCCAGATTATTAACAACTGCCGTTGCGGCGGCATAAGCCATCTGATTGGATGAGGAGACGGCAAAATTTTCAAAATTATAATCCCTGTTTAATTTAAGACCGGTACTGGGGGGCGAAAAATTATCAGGCAGCTTCATAGTAAAGAGCGGACCGTCAATATGGTTTAAGTGTTTGTTTTTTCTGGCATTGAAAACCAGAGACACATCTTTTTTTGTATAATTTCGAAGAGTTGTTTTTATCAGATCATGATACCTTTTTTCAATAATATTAATCAGCATCGGATTATTGCAGCTAATAACCGCTTTACCGTCATCAAGAGATTCCAGACTGGTTTGGGAGATTAGAGTACGGAAGACTACTTCGCTAACCTGCAGTTCCAAATCGGCAAGAATCGTAGCCCAGAGGTGATGTTCATCCATAAAGCTTCCACATAGTAAATAAAGATATCCACAACTGTCAATGTAGATAAAATGATATTATCTATAAACAATTAGACAAGTTTATAAAACTGGCGATATTTAATACAAATAAGTTTGGGAATACGGACATCACGTTATTGGCAGTTAGTGTCGGGATATGATAAGATCAGGCTATGCCGAAGAGAACATACCAACCTAAAAAGAAAAAAAGATTAAGAAAACACGGATATCTCAAAAGAAATAAAAACAAAAACGGGAGAAACGTAATCAAAAGAAGACAAAGAAAAGGGAGAAAGAAACTTACCGTATAAAGCTTGTGCTTGCTAAACATTTCCGGATTAAACAATCCGATTTTTTCCGAAACAAATCACCGGTTAAAAAAAAATTTTCCGACCGATTTTCTTTATTGATTAAAAAAAAAGATGACAAAAAAAACGGATTTGTCATTAATGTTCCGGTGAAGCTTGACAAAAGGTCAGTATACAGAAACAGAACCAGAAGAATGATCGAACTGATTATCAGGGAGCTGCCATTTGATTCCGGAAAAAACGCGATGATATTAATCAGAGCCAGAAAAATATTGAATAAAAACGAATTGGCGAAGGCGGCAGGAGATCTTAAAAAATTACTTCAAAATGAATTTTATTGACCGGGTATTATTAAAAACTATCAGAATTTATCAAAAAGTTAACTTAATTGTTCCTAAAGGAATATTTTTGAGGGGTTGCCGGTTTGATCCGACATGTTCGGAATATACTTATCAGGCAGTGAAGAGATATGGTACAATCAAAGGATTAAATTCCGGTTTAAAAAGAGTATTCCGCTGCCATCCGTTTTCCACAGGCGGATATGATCCGGTGAAGTAAGTTTATGTTTAATCCGAACAACTGGTTCCATGCGTTTTTTATTATCCCCATATTAAACCTTTTAATGGTTTTTTATGTGGTTTTGACAAATCTTTCCATTCCCTTTGCTTTGGGATTTTCACTTATATTATTGACAGTCGCCATAAGACTGATTTTGCATCCGTTAACAGCAAACCAATTGAAAAGTACCCAAAAACTAGGGAAATTAAAACCGGAGCTTGATAGAATCAGTAAACTATATAAGGATGATAAAACCAGGCTTCACCAGGAACAGTTAAAACTTTATCAACAGGCAGGTATTAATCCAGCGGCAGGTTGTTTGCCTTTAATTCTTCAGATGCCGATTCTTATCGCCTTATACAATCTTTTTTTTCAACTTTTAAGTAACGGTAACGCGGTAAACGTCGTAAACGATATAAATAAGGCAGTATATTTTCCTTTTTTAAAAATTAAGTCGTTAGACTTGGCTTTTTTCGGGCTGAATTTGGCAAGTAAACCGTCCGACTGGCAGTCGAAGGGATTCTTTTTACTTCTCATTCCCGTAATTACCGGACTTTTGCAGTATTGGCAAACAAAAATGATGTCTCCGGTTCAAAACCCAAATCCGAAAATAAAAGAAATAAAAAAAGATGAGTCTGATCAAGGTAAGAAAGAAGGCGGGGAAGATATGGCGCAGGCAATGCAAAAACAGATGGGTGTAATGATGCCCCTGATGATCGGATTTTTCGCTTATTCTTTTCCTTTAGGACTGTCACTCTATTGGAACACATTTACGGCTTTTGGTATAATCCAACAATATAAAATTACTCAGACGGAAAACAAGAATGAAGAAAAAAGCAAAAAGTAAAAATATTAAAGAAGAGATTGAAGTCGTCGTCAATGAGCTTTTGGAAAAACTGCAGGTTGAAGGGAAAGTAAATGTAACGGAGGAGACAGGCGATACTGAGGGTGATACAGCTTCCAGTTACCGGATAACAATTGAATCCGAAGAGAGCGGTCTTCTCATCGGCCACCATGGAGAAACCATCAACAGTCTCCAGCTTATTCTGGGTGTCATTCTTTATAAAAAATCTGGTAAATGGATGAGGGTGATTTTGGATGTCGGGGATTACCGGAAGATGCGGGAAGAAACGATTAAAGAAATGGTGAACAGAATTGTTACCGAAGTTGAAGACAGCGGCAAACCGGTGGAATTGCCTTATTTATCACCGCTTGAGCGAAGAATAGTCCATATGATGCTTACGGATCATAAAAACGTCAGATCGGAATCAAGCGGAGAAGGCAAGGATAGACGGGTGACGATAAAACCCCGTTAATTCCCCCATTTTTTAATGAAGGGGATCACAAAAATTGAAAATCTTCAAAAAAACCTTTTTTTTCTTCTTATTTTTCTGATTCCGGTACAGTTGGGCAGGCATTTTTTTTTCAATTTTTCACAAATTGCCGGAATTCCAAGCGACTATCTGACCCCGACTATTTATCTGACTGACATCATTATTTTCTTAATGGCATTTCTTGAGGCAATAATGATATTTTTCTTTCAGTCGAAGAAACGCCGTTTCGAGAACACTAAGGGTTCATATCTTTTTTTCGGGTATTTAATTTTTTCAACTGTTTTTATCGCCGTAAATAAATGGGCGAGTTTTTATAAACTTATTAAAATCGCCGAGTTTTTTATTTTATTTAAAATTATACGTAAATTGCGGCCGGAGACGAGGAAGGTATTATTTTTTTATTGCCTGTCGGTTTTATATACATCATATCTGGCCATTAAACAGTTTTTAGCGGGTGAGTCTTTAGGTGGATGGTGGTGGTATCTGGGGGAGAGAACTTTTCATGCATCATCACCGGGAATTGCCTTAAGTAAAATTTCGGGAAGATTGTTTTTAAGGCCATATGCCACATTCGCCCATCCTAATGTACTTGGCGGATTTTTAGCAGCGGGATTGCCCCTTGTATTATATTACCTTCTTAATGAAGGAAAAGACAAAAGGGTCATAAAGCTTTTATCGCTATCCGGATTTATTTGGGGAGCGATTGTCCTATTTCTGACTTACAGCCGGGCGGCCTGGTTTATGTTTTTTACAGGAATAGCCATTATTTTTGTTGTTAATTTTAACAAACGAATTACTAAATATTTTTCCAATAAAAAACTTTATTTACCGATACTTTTGTTTTTATTCCTATTATCAATATATTTTCCGATAAAATTAAGCGAGTATAAAAACTCATCGGAGGGGAGTTTATTTGAAAGAAGCGAGCTGATTTACGCTTCACTTCTGACCTTTGTTGAAAAACCGATTTTCGGGACGGGGCTGAATAATTCCTTTTTGGAGCAGTATAAAATTTTACCAAAGAGTTACGGATTATTCATATTACAACCCGTGCATAACAGCTATATGCTGCTACTTACCGAGCTAGGTTTAACCGGTTTTGCTTTTATACTTTTAATACTCCGGAAAATATTGGCTTTGGTTAACCGCAATAATATCATAAGTTTTTTACCGTTGATTCTTATTCTTATGCTGGGATTTTTTGACCATTATCCGGTAAGCCTTCAGCAGGGTTTGTTGATTCTGACTGTTTTTGCCGGAATGGCCTTTTCCCAATCCAATAAGCTAAATGAAGAAACATCCTGAACTTCTTAGGATAAAAAGCTGTCAAAACAAATTTTTCCATTGAAGAATATTTCATGGTAATCTAATAACAGCTCCCAAAATGAGAAGAATTAAAAAATTATTATTATTTTTATTCATATTACCGGTTACCGTATTTTTTGATTTTATCCTTTTTTCATTAACCCGGAATTGTCCTTCATGCGGCAGTTTTTCACAGTGGCTGGCCAGCGAAGCTGCTTTGTCATTTCCCCTGGTTGTCTCGCTTTCCGACTTTTTAAACACAATACTTACAGATTTACAAATAGTCAGGAATAAAAAATAAGGATGAATATCGCCATTTTAGGCGGGAGATTCGACCCGCCGCATATTTGGCATTTCTGGACCGCCCAGCAGGTACTTGAAAATGTCAAAGATTTAGACCAAGTATGGTATATGCCTGATTACCAGAATGCCTTTAAGCCGATTGAAGCAGGAGCAGGGGAAAGGCTTGAGATGTTGCAGTTTATGGAGACCGGGAAAATTAAGACTTCAAATATGGCAATTTCCGAACCCGGAGTGACTTATACGGTAAAAACAGTGAATGAGCTGGTTAAAGACAAAAAGAACAGGTTTTTCTGGATTGTCGGGTCTGATATATTATCTGAATTTCATAAATGGCGCGATTACCAAAAATTGAGCCGGCTGATTACTTTTTTGGTTTTTCCCAGAAAGGATTTTCCGATAAAACACATACCGGCAGGGTTTAGACGGATTGAGGGGCATTTAATGCTATCAAATGTATCTTCTTTTATAGTCCGGGATAGAATCAAACGCGGTTTAACAGTCAGCGGACTGGTTTTTCCGGCTGTTGAGGAATATATCAGGAAGAAAAACCTTTATAGATAAAAACTCAAATATCAGATGACTGATGCCCCGGCAAGCTGACAGGCAAATCTAAAAATCCATGAATCAGAATATTAATCTGACATTAAATCCTAAGAAAGAATCTGAAAAAATAGTTAAGTTTATCAGAGAAAGCGTTAACAAAGCCGGTTTTTCCAAAGCGGTGATCGGGTTATCCGGCGGAATTGATTCGGCCACCTCACTGGTTTTAGCGGTTAAAGCACTTGGAAGTCAAAACGTAATCGGAGCAATTCTTCCATACGGTGACTGGCAGAAAGAAGCGCTTGACGATATTTTTGAGTTAACCGGCAATGTGAAATTACCCGAGAGAAATTTAATTAAAACAGATATAAAAGGGGCAGTTGATGAGATTGTCGATCTTGATTCTTCAATAAATGAATTGAGAAAAGGGAATATTATAGTGAGGGTAAGAATGATAATTTTGTATGACTTATCAAAAAAATACGGGGCATTAGTAATGGGCACTGAAAACAAGACAGAGTTTTTGCTTGGGTATTTTACCAGGTTCGGAGATGAAGCTTCCGATTTGGAACCGATCAGAGGGCTTTATAAAACTCAAGTACGGCGGTTGGCCGAATATTTAAAAGTGCCAACAAAAATAATCCGGAAAGCGCCTTCCGCCGGAATGTGGCCGGGACAAACGGATGAAGGGGAAATGGGATTCACTTATGAGAAAGCCGACAGCATATTATATTTATTTACCGATAAAAAATTAAGCAAAAATGAAATAATATCCCGGGGATTTGACAGTGCAGTTGTTGAAAAAGTTTTAAAGAGATTGGAAGATAATGAATTCAAACATCAAATACCCTACATTATTGAGATTGAAAAATAGAAAAACATCTATTAATATTGATATATGGCAGTACAGCTGAATTACATTGCACCTCCCGGCTGGAAGCCGGAAAATCCCGACCAGAATTTTGTCATTGTCCAATATAAGATTGAACTTAATGATTTTGTTGACAAGAGCAAGTTTTTGGATGCGGCAGCATCGGTGGCGGCTGAATCATCGACCGGTACATGGACAAAAGTCGATGAAGGAGCGGATTCGGGAATTTTAAAGGCTGATTTGTATAAAGCGCTGGTTTTTGACATCGATGAGCCGAATTTCATCTTTAAAGTGGCGTATAAAAAAGATCTGTTTGAGGAGGATAACATGTCCGGATTTCTGGCCGGTCCGGCGGGAAACATCGGCGGGATGAAGATGGTATCCGGTCTTCGGATGTTTGATATCCGCTTTCCTGAAGCAATGGTGAAAGCATTCCCAGGTCCGCGATATGGAATTGAGGGCGTAAGGGATCTTTTGGAACAGGATGAAAAATACAGGAAGATGCCGATTATGGGAACGGTTCCCAAGCCCAAAGTAGGCAGAAACTCACATGAGCAGGCAGAACTGGCCAGGAGGCTTTGGACTGCAGGGGACGGCAGTTATGACTTTATCAAAGATGATGAAAATTTAACCAGCCTTTCATTTAATAAATTTGAGGACAGGGCAAGACTGATACATGAAGTTCAGAGGGAACTTGAGGAAAAAGGGGGTAAAAAGAAATTATATTTGTGCAACTTAACCCATTCCAGTCTGGATATCATGATAGAGAGAGCAAATTTGATTAAGGAAACAGGCGGAAGATGCATGATGATTGACGTGGTAACGACCGGTCCGGCGGCTGTTCATACGATGAGACTGAAGAATCCGGAGCTGGTCATTCATGCACACCGGGCGATGCATGCTTTTATCACCAGAGAGTCGGGTGAGGGCATTACCGGGAAGGGGAAACTTCAGGGTTTTTCCGTTTCCATGCTGACACTTTCTAAAATATTCAGACTTTTGGGTGTTGATTCGATTCACACAGGATCTCCCAAGGCGAAAATGGAGGATTACGGGGAGAGCGAGGAGATAGCCAAAGTATTGACACAGGATGAAGTTTCCCCAAATCCCAAGTTCCACAGTTTGGGACAGCGATGGTTCGGGACAAAAAGAGTGTGGCCGACAGCTTCGGGCGGGCTTCATCCAGGTGTAATAGATACAGTGATCGGAAAGCTTGGGTCAGATTGTTACATACAGATGGGCGGGGGAGTTTTAGGGCATCCCCAGGGCATTCAAAGAGGTGTTGAAGCAGCCATTGAAGCGAGAGAAGCAGTCTATGAGGGTAAAAGCGTGAAGGAGTATGTTTCGGAAAATCCTGATTCGGCACTTGCTGTTGCGGTCGGTCTTTGGGGAACAGAACCGAAGATTGTGTATTAGTATTGAAATTTTAATAACAAACTAAATTCAATATCTTCAAATCAGAAATTCAGTAAATCTTAATAATATGCAGATTGAACAAGGTAATAAATTCCAAACAGAAGCAGATCAGTTTTCAGGGGATACGAAAGCAATTATGTTAATAACCCACACAGAACCAGTAAATGGAACAATAACTGCATCTATGAAGAATACTGAGAAATCTAATACCTTATTAATTCCGGATAATATTCTTGTTACCGGAGGAGCCGGTTATATAGGCAGCATAGTAGTTGAGCAGTTGGCAAATGCGGGTAAGAAAGTTGTAGTTATTGACAACCTTTCAAACGGACACAGGGAAGCGATCATTCATCCTAATGTTGAGATGATTATGGCCGATATTTCAGATAAAGAGTTGTTGAAAAAAATAATGATAGAAAAAGGAACAGAAGCAGTGATGCATTTTGCCGCATTTATTGAAGCAGGCGAGAGCATGAAGAAGCCTGAAAAGTATTTCCGAAATAATACGGCGGGAAGTTTAAGTTTACTGGAAGCAATGAAAGAGACTGATGTAAGCACTATCGTATTTTCTTCAACAGCAGCGGTTTACGGCAATCCCCAACTGACACCCATTACTGAGGATATGCCATTAATGCCTATAAATGTATATGGAGAGTCAAAATTAATGGTGGAGAGATTATTGTCATGGTTTAATGAAATATACGGATTGAAATACGCAGCATTGAGATACTTTAATGCCTGCGGAGCAACCGAAAAATTAGGAGAAAGGCATCAGCCTGAAACTCACCTAATTCCGCTGGCTATTGAGGCGGTGTTGGGTCAAAGACCGAAACTATTTCTTTACGGAACTGATTATCCTACACATGACGGGACCTGTATAAGAGACTATATTCATGTTTCCGATTTAGCTTCGGCTCATCTACTGGCACTGGAAAAGTTAAATCAGAGCAACGGGAGGCTTATTTATAATTTGGGCAACCAAACCGGCTTTTCCAATCGAGAAGTTATAGATGCTGTAAGTAATATTGTCGGTAAGAAAGTGCCTATTGAAGAAACAGAAAGGAGACCGGGTGATCCGCCAATCCTTATTGCCAGTTCGGAAAAGATTAAAAAAGAATTAGGGTGGAAACCGGCATATACAAGTCTTGAAGATATAATTCAATCCGCATATTTATGGAGGATAAACCATCCCCATGGATATACCTCTGAATAATTTCCGGAAGTCATACTGTTATAATTATCAGTCATGGAGAATAACGAAAAACTGGTAAAATCGGCACGAAATTTTCTTCTGGACCTTCTTCCATCGGCCGGACAAATTGTCAGGAGATATCTGCATGCGGAAGAGTTACCCAGCAAGAAAAAAGGCGTGCATGATTTTGTTACGGCAGCAGATCTGGCTGTTGATAAATTTTTACAGGAACATTTGAATTATAATTTTTCAAAAATACCCATACTTTCGGAAGAAACTTTCGAGGACAACTTGGAGGATTATAAAAATATGAATCTGCTTTTTATTATAGATCCGCTTGACGGAACATCCAATTTTGCCCGGGGCGATGATAACTTCTGTATCAGTGTAGCCTTAGCAGAAAGAGGCGAACCGCTTTTGGGGGTGATATTCCAGCCAATTTCCAGCCGGCTTTTTTGGACTACTTACCGGGATCAAAAAGCATTTTGGAACGGCCGGAGTATAAGAGTTTCCGATATATCAGAACTAAATAAGGCTGTTGTCTGTACTGACTGGTCACATATCATGGAAACAAGAGAGGAGACAACGCAATTTTTAAGAAAAATATTCGGAAAAGTAAGACAGATAAAAATTTTGGGTAGCGCGGCATCAGATATAACTTTATTGGCAAGGGGAGGAGTTGATATATACCACCATGTTAGACTTTTTCCCTGGGATGTGGCGGCAGCGGGACTTATAGCCCAAAAAGCAGGAGCTTTAGTTACTGAAATTGACGGAAGCAAGTGGAACGTGTTTTCGGAAAGCATTCTGGCGGCAAACCCGGAGTTGCATAAGAAAACATTGAAGATCTTATGATTTTATATACTTTCTTAATTCTGAAGCAGCTTGTTCCGGAGTAATATCCCTTTGGGGTTGAGCCAGCATTTCATATCCGACCATAAATTTTTTTACCGTTGCAGAACGAAGCAAGGGCGGATAATAATGAGCATGAAGCTGCCAATACCCATTATTTTTAACATTAAAAGGGGCAAAATGCCAACCCATAGAGTAGGGCATGGATATATTAAACAAGCGATCATAGGAAAGTAAAAGATTTTTTGTTATTTCCGCTAACTCTCTTTTTTCCTCAGCAGATATTAAAGTAAATTGGCTCCGATTAGTTTTCGGAAGAAGAAGAGTTTCGTAAGGCCAAATTGCCCAGAACGGAACAACAACTATCCAAGAATAATTTTCAGTCACAACCCGCTCTTTTTTATCCAGTTCCTTTTTTACATAGTCCACTAGAAGGACTGAATCATTTTTTTCAAAATATTTTTTCTGCTGAATATCTTCTTTTGAAACTTCATTGGGAATAAAATTACTTGCCCAGATTTGACAATGCGGATGAGGATTGGAACAACCCATAAGCTCTCCTTTATTTTCGAAGATCTGTACCCAATTATATTTATGTTTAAATTCCTCTATTTGACTGATCCAGGTCAATATCACATCCTGAATTTGATCATCAGTCATTTCGGAGAGGGTCAGATCATGACGGGGTGAAAAGCAGACTACCCGGCATTCTCCTTTTATCGCGGCAGCTTGCAATATGCCTGAATTATTAATTATTGATTCTTTTTGTCCGGTATCGACAATCGGAGGAAAATCATTTCGGAAGACAAAAGTGTTTTTATAGCGGGGATTTTTTTCTCTATTGGCTCTTATATTTCCGGGGCACATATAACAAGAAGGATCGTATGTCAGTTTTTTTTCTTTTTGAATTTTTTCATACTTGCCCTGCCAGGGTCGTTTTGTCCTTTGGGGAGAGACAAGAACCCACTCGTTAATCAAAGGATTATAGCGCCGGTGGGGTTGGGATAGAAACATAAGGTAATTGTATACTATTACGGATTTCAATAAAGAATTTGAAAATTAAGTTTAGATTAAAGAGTATTTATTTATTAGGAATTATTTTGAAAAGCTCTGTCCAGAAGTTATTATTTTTCCAAAAATCTTCAAAAACTTGGGTGGTTTTTTGGGATATGTTTTGAAAATTTTGTTTATCATTAACATAATGTTGCAGTTTGTCCATATAATTAGGATCATCATATGGGATTTGGAAACAGATACCCATTTTTTCTGCCTGTTGAGCGGCATTATCTTCATCCATGTAATTTCGGGGAACTACAGAAGTAATTGCAGGTTCACCAATTAATGATAAATCTGCCTGATTGTCGCAGTTGGTGGCACGACAGATATTGACATCAGCAGCTTTTTTAATTAAAGGATCAAGAGTGAGGTCCAGACCGTTGGCGGCAATTGTTTTTACTTTTTTACACATTTTAGTGATCGGATCAGAAATAAATTTAGTTTTTTGCTGCATTAAATATAGAAGAACTTTTCCCGGATAATTAGTTTCAAAGGCAGCTATTAGTTTAAAAAGGAAGAAAAGAGATGGCTCAATTTCATTTTGGGCCATATAATCCGCCATTTGATGACCCCAGGGATCGGTATATCCTATGTTATTCGGACCGAAATTAAACGGATCAATATAAGCATCTGACAAATTCAGATAAACCATCAAATCATATTCGTGATCTTCGATATCGGGATATTTTTCGGCAATAATTTTACGAAAATACTCCTTAGGTTTATTTCTCACTTTTCTCATCTCCTTAACTCTTTTGTAAGGATACGGTTGGGTGACGACCTTAATATTTGGAAGTATTTCGTTTTTGGGGGCTTTCCAGTTAAACCACGTAGTCATCAAGAATAACTTTGAATTGGCGTAAACTTCTTTTATAAACGGAGCAGGGTAACTGTCATAGTGGATAGGTATGCCTCCGTCTACCATAATATATGGAGTTTTTCTTTTATAAGCTACATACGGCCAATATGTACGCCAGCCCATAGAAACCATAATGTCAAATTTGACATCTTTTAATCCCTGTTCACATTTACGGTAAATTTCTTCTTTGCTATCAAAAGGATTTAAATTAATGGTAATATCAGTTTTAAGACGGAGCTCATTAAGCTTATACTTATACATGCTGTTTGTGGCAACTATGACAGGAAAGCCACGAGCAGTCATCTCATCATAAAACCAGGAACACATTTTAGAACCTCCCCGACCGTCTACGAAACCGGAAGCTAAGAGTACCGTAGGTTTATTCATCAATTTATACAATATCTGTTAAACAATCAATCATACATTATCATACGAAAATTGGTTTTGTCAATTCAATAATAAGTGATTTTTTGACTTCAACAATGATTTATTTTGAGTGATTACTTTTGAAGACTGTATTTTCATTAGGAAAGCCGGGAATGGGAATTCCAGAAATGTGTCCGACAACAGAAAAGAAATTAGTTCCCGGATTCATATGTTCCTGAAGGAAATAAGTATCGGCAAGGTCAACAAGAGATGCTGACTCACCGGGATCATTGATAATTCCGGTGATCCGATCGGCCAGTTTTTCAGGAGATACACCGACTTCATATTGACGAAGGCCTCTAATATACGCACCTTTATCCATTTTTTGAGTATCCATATATCCATTACCTGGCATTGTAAGAATAATTTGGGGAACACCAGCTATTACACCTTCAGCAGATGTATTTGCCTGAGTAGTGCGATGAATGCTTACATCAGCAGCCCTGTGATACAATCCGTATTCCGATTGAGGGAAACGGGGAGCCCGTACAAGTAATACTTTTCCAGAATTTTTATGATCACCTAATTCTTCAACGTAAGGAATTCTTAATGAGTTTATATAATTAACAAAATTCTCCACACCGGATAGTATGATCGGTCTTTTTACCTTATCTGAAGTTAATAAAAGAGAATTTACCAGAGTACGACTACCAGTAATAACATCATTAAATTGATCTTCAGTCATCCACTTGCCGATACTATCAGGATTGAAATATCCAGAACTGGCAATTAAAGGAATAAAGACAGCATCTTCTGTTAATAAACCTTGAGCAAATTGAGGATTTTTCGATGCTGTGAGTGCGATTAATTTTTCTCGTGCTTCTTCTTTACTGACCTGTCTCCATTGTTGCCATCTCCTGATATATTCCGGTGTAAAGGGGAATGAACTAGATGCACTTAATGTACCTTTAGGCGCTCTATTTCTTACCCATTTGATATTAAAATCAAGCCAATTATTGGTTATAAGCCAAACTTCAAGATTTTCATCACTTTCATAACTTTTGGGATAAAACCGATCGATCGGATGACCATTTATTTTATCTAATATCTCACTCGGTTTATCCGTATCAGGAAGTGAACTGTCTTGTATTATTAGCTTGGCATTAATATTAAAGCCATTTTTATTAGCAATTACCAATGCTTCTTTAAAACCATAAGGAACAAATCCTGTATATCCTGTGCTGACAGCAATAATTTTTTTTACTCCTTTTTGACCTAATATATTGACAGTTTCAATTAATCCGTTTGTAACGTCATCGTATTTTTCTTGAATAGAAGCAGAATTTGAGGGTATGGATGTTAGTTGATCAGGCAGCGAGCCTGTCCAATCACTTTCAGCAATATCAGATCCGTTATAATCCGGTCCTACGTAGTAAATTGGTTTACCTAAATATTGAGCGATTCTTTTAAGACCCTCAGAAGCTTGAAGTGCCTGAGTAGTTGGACCGTCACCAGCAACGCTTGAAGCATTTATATAGAGAAAAACATCAGGTGGTTCACCGCTAAAACCCGATTCAACCCTGCCTATACGAAAATCAGAAGGACGAATTACAGTAGGCTTGTCTTTTGAGAGTGTAATATATTCAAAATTTTGCGGAACCGGTTTCGGTATTAATTCCCCTTTTTGACCAATAAGTTGAGGTGTGATAGAGATATCTTCTTTTCCAGCTAATTTCATATTTAAACAGGTTTATTAACCCAGCTTATAATGAAATAATAAAAAGCATGGTTTTATCCACGCTTAATTATCATACTTTATCATACTATGTATAATAATGTCAATGAAGGGAAAAAAGTTTAGCCAGCATACTTCTAATAGTTTTTTTGAAACTAAAATGGATTTCCTAATTCCAATTATTCCCAATAATAAATTAGAAATATTTTCAAAAATATTCAGAAATGAAATAATCGCTGCTTTACATAACCAACCTACATCGTTACCAGTTATTTTGAACCCGATACATAAAATGATATCAAGACCCGGTTTAGGTGTTGCAGTTTCAGTCGGTGGTACGAACGGTTATGCATCAGCTTTCAGAATCACACAAAAAGGGATAATTACATTTATAAACCGAAAAAAATTCTCCATTCCGAAAATAATTGATAAAAACAAGTTATTTCATCTTATTTCTGAAAACATTCTGTCAGTTATCGGTAAAGAAAAAAATTTCACCATTGGCATCGGTTTAGCATATCCTCTGAAGCCGCATTTATATCAGGGTTTTATTGACGGTGAACTGCTTTATATGACTAAAGGAAGAAACATTAAAAATCTGGCAGGTAAAAGAGTCGGACAGGAATTCCATAAATTTATACTCAAAGAGTACAACTTGGATAATAAGGTAGCTGTAGCTAATGATGTAATTTGCCTTTTATTAGGAGGTGAAAATATTGAAATTGCCGGTATAGTCGGTACAGGATTAAATTTTGCATATTGGGAAAAGCGGGCAAATATTGCTCCTTTGAAACTTAATCATCTTCCCGGATTCGGTCAGAGGGAGGTGGCGGTTAATATCGAATCCCAAAATTTTAATAAACTGCCTGAAACTAAATTAAGAAGAACAGTTGATAAGTATAGCAGTGATCCCGGAAAGTCTTTGGCTGAGAAAGAAGCTGCCGGGGCATATTTATACCAGATTTTTAATGCGGGAAAGGATAAATTATTGGGTACTGACTTTCCGAAACTGACTTCAACTGACCAGTTGAACGACATTATAAGAGGAGCCTTTAGGAATGAAAATCCAAATTTTAAAATCCAAATTCCAAAAGCTAGAGCATTTGCGGAAAGAATACTTCACCGGAGTGCGCAGATTACGGCGATAGAACTTTGCGGAATCATGATGAAACTGGGCAAAACTAAAGGTGCAGTGCCTGTTGTGATGGAGGGCGGAATTTTTTGGAAAGCGCATAATTATCATGCCTTGGTTAACCTTTATGTAAACATGATTCTTCCCGAGGTAATTCCATCATTTGCCCGACTGTTCGGATCTTCAAGAAGAGGTATTGCCATTTTGGCAAGAGGAATGTGATAGGCCAACCAGCGGATTGGGTTGACCATACAACCTTTTTCCCCGTAATATAGATATAGCATGATAAATCCAGAAGCAGGTCCTCCAAGAAGGAATCTTATGGAAGTACTTAAAGAAATCCTGAAACAATTATTGGGGAAAAAACAGGAGGAAAAATTAAGAAAGGAAGAAGCAGAAAGAAAATCAAGAGAAAAAAATGAAACCGCCAGAAAAGAAAAAAACGAACAAATCCGGCAGCAAAGAGAGAAAGAGAAAAAGAAAAAAGAAGAAAGAGAAGCGGAGAAAGCTTATCATGAGAGAAGATCGGCCCAGAAAAGAGTTGAAGAGGAGGATTTGGAGAAAGCAAGAGAAGCTATCCATAAAAAAAGCACAGAAAAGATAAAAGAACAGATTAAGAACGTAATTGAACAACCGGAACCGGAAAAAGGGAAGATCACATCAGGTTATGAAACAGCTTATTATCTTTTTCCGGAAAGTTTACGCAATGATCCACAAAAGCTAAACCAACTTTACAGATTAATTGAGGAAAATCCAAGAGCCGCTTCGGTTCTGGAAGCGTTAACCGAGAAAGACGCTGTAATTCACAGCGATCCGGGAAGACTTCTTGAAGCCGGAAAACTTCTTTATATCAGTACTCCTGATGAGTTAAAACCTGTTGCTGAGGAAATCATCTCGGTTATAAACCGGAGGATTAAAGAACTGATTCCCATAAAAGCCGTCGAATTACAACAGAGAGGGAGGCAACAAATTAATGAAGAAACAGCCCGGCAAGCAACATTAAATGACGTTTTAAGACAGGTAGATCCATATGTAACTCCGGAACAAAGGGAACTTTTAGCAAACTGGAGGACATATGAGCAAGCGGTTGATCAAATCTTATCAAGTCCCGGGTTTGAAGGCGAAGTCAGAAAGGTTGATATACCGGCAATACCGGGAACATTGCCGGAAACGGCGATAAAGAGCATCGATAAAGTGTGGGAGAAGGTGGAACAGGTACAAAAGGGAAAAAGGTCACTAACAACTGAAGAACTGGACAAAATACGAAGAGAATTATATGAAGCTGAATCAGATGCGTTTCCCAAAGATGTAATACCCGGATCTGAGGAGTATAACAGAGAAGTACAAGCAATATACAGACATTCCGAGGAGAGGCTTAATCAGCTGGCCGAGATGTTCCGGGAAAGATTGAGAAGCGAGACCCCACCGGTAAAAACGGGAATTACCGATCCGGAGGAATTCCTGTTCAGAATGTCAGAGCGGTCGGGAATTTTGGGAGATTTGTTATTGAGAAATCCGGAAATGCTTAAACTTTTTACCGGAACCGGTAAAGATGCGTACTGGTTCAGAAACCAGATTTTTTTAAGAATTCACGGATCGGTCTTAACCCAAAAAAGGGAATCTTCCGGGGAAAATTTCAGCCTATATGAAAGGTCCGATTTTACCTCATTTATAAGTTTATTAAGAGGAGGATTATCGGGCATTATTGTCCCTGATACAGGAAAAAGCGTCGGACAGACCTGGTCTGACTGGTATACATCGCTGTCTACAACAATAAGATTATCAAGGGATATAGATTTTTGGGTGTCGCAGCCGGCAGCTTCAATTGACAACTTCAATAAATCCCTGGCTTTATTCCAAAACGAGTATTCGGTCCAGGCAATGACCATGCCGGCAGTCGAGCAAGCCTACCGGGCGTATGAGACTGCTTTGATGACAATCAGGGATACCAATGACGGCTATATTCCTCCGGCACTTATTGAGTATGATGCGGTTCACAATACCATCTATTGGGACCAATGGGCTCAGGATTTGCTTTCCAATAAAATGATTCCCCAGGGAGTTGTCAGGGACAGCGCCCGGGATTTTGAAAGAATGGGAGGGTTGCCATTAGTAAATCCCGACGGGATAACTACCCAAATCGGAGACGTGATTACCGAGGATGATTTGAAAAAAGACCCGCAGAAGCTGGAAATCCAGATGTACATGACACTGGCTAAGGGATTCGGAATGGCCAGTATGAGATTTTTGGAAATTGTAGCCAATTCCAAAGTTCCGATGGTTGGAATGCCCGGATTCCACAGCCCGGTTTATGAGGGCGCGGCTATTGCATTGAACTATTGGAATCTGTTTATGAAGAAATGGGGTCAGGGAGCATATAAATATTTCCATATGATGAATACGGTATTGCCTTATGAAAAGCGATTACCGGTTGATTCCAAAGGAGCGGAGAAAGCTTATCTGGCTCATCTGAACGGTACATTTAAAGAGAAATATGGTGAGGAAGCAAAAAGACTTTTAGATGTATTGAATTTTGACCGTGCAAGCGGAGCATTTACGGAATTTACTCCCTGGAGGTATTTTGATGACACAATCGGCTGGACGGATAGGCAAAGACAGTTAATGGGGGGTCCGACCAGGCATATTTTTGCCGAAAGATTTGCTAGTGAAAAAGTAAAGGAATATCTGGTTGAGGAAAGATATAAAGAGATATTCAGGAAGAGGAAAAGGGAAGCAGGTCAGCCGGATTCAGGTCCGGAATTTGACACTTTATGGTTGAATGAAGGGATATCTATATATGAAAGTGCAATAGATAAAGACTGGAGAGAATTAAATCACCATCATAAGAAGCGTGTTGATGAGTTAATTTATAATTATACCAAAGCATTCCGATCCCGGGTGTGGGTTGAAACAGCTATGCGCAGTCCGGTGACAATGGCACATATTATTGACGTGAAAATGCCCATACCGGGATACGGAAAAGAAAAAAAATCAAGAAAACTGCATAGTTATATTATTGAACAGGTGTTAGGAATAACTCCGGAGGATATCGAATACGGTTCGGTTGAAGGAGATGAAGGACAATATAAAATATACGCGGCGAAATATGCTTCACCAACTGAAGCTCAAAGGATAAAGTTAAAGGAGATATTCGACCTTGAGGGGGATTTAATGTCGGTCAGGGAAATTGCCATGTCGGAAAACAGAGAGTTAAGAGTTAGCGATTTTGAGATAATTAAGGATACAGTCAGACAGGAACATGCCAGAAAGTATTGGAATATTGTTAAAAGATATGTGATCGGGGACGAAAATCCCGACAGTAACAGAATTTATCAAAATTTAGGCATAGAGCTTCATTTTGACAATTATGACATTGACTGGCATAAGATTGAGCGGATTGATGAGCAAATGCGAAATTATAAGAATATTGTTGTTTTGCCGGCAACGGCCGGAACAGAAATGTCAGTGTTACCGCAAGCTTTTGAGGAGGAGTGGCTTAACAAAGAATTTGAATGGGTGGAATCAACCGATGATACGGCTTTCCGGGAGATGGATCTTCTTAATTTGGGATCAAGACAATGGGTAAGAAGGGGCGGAGATGTTGCCTCGCACTTTCAAGGATCGCAGTTAACAGCTGAATATTTTGACGTGGAATTAACACCCAATCCTGATCCGAGTAAGCTAGCTGAAGCACTTTTGAAGATAAGAAAAGCGTACCAGGGGGATGATATCGGGGTAGGATACCGGCTGGCGGGAGCTTTGGGGCAGCTGACCAGCAAGTTATACGAATTTGATTATAAAAGACTGGGGTCTGCCGCCCAAATGGAGGTTTGGAATACAAGAAGAGGGGTAGCAGCCTGGAATGCCAACGGCAGGCGGGCTTTTTGGGATGCAGTTGAGCATATGGATGTAATCCCTCCCCATGCAGAATTTGAATTTCCGAATCCATTTTTGCAAGGGCCACCAATAAGAGACGTCAAATACATGAATATTCATGAGTTGAGACACCTGAATCATGCCGATAATGCCGATGTCTGGGTGGAAATACTTACTTTGGGAATTTTGCTGGCAACAGCAATTACCGTTTGGAGGGCGTTCACGGCCAAAAGCGAAGAGGAAGAAGCAGGGGGACATTAATTTCCCCTATGGGTAGGTTTCTGGCCGCCGCCGAATATGCCTTTGAGAGGACCGGGAAGGTTCTGCATGGTTGACTGCAAATAATAGAACTGGCTGGCAGCACCCATTGTAGTTTGGGTAGCTCCGGTCAGGGGAGCAAAAGCCGTTCCGGCAGTAATCGGCAGGAGCGGTTTGGGATGGAAAGCTTTTTTAACCGTAGCAATTAGCGTGGGAGCGAGAAAGAGAACTCCCAGTCCCAGAAAGGCGGTAAAAGATCCTTTACCGGGCATGGAGATAAAGGGCGGTGAGAAAAGGCTCCCTGTATCAGTATTGATTTGGGCCAGATATTGGGCAAACATCAGTATGGCCACAGTTGTCGGGAAAACGACCAGGTTGGCAATAACATTCATAATCCACTGGGAAAAAGCCGAGCGGCCGGGGACAGCTTCAAGAAGGAGCTGGAGAGGACCAATTACCAGGGCAATAAGGAGTTGAATATAGGAATTTAAAAGCAGAAGAAAAATCCTGATAAAAGTAAAAAGCAGTCCCAGGAAAAGAATCAGAATAAATAATGCTCCGATGGCACCGCCGCCGATTAAAACCGCCCACCAGCCGGCCTGCAATATCAGCGCGATTATTCCAACAGCAGTTCCGGATCCCAGATAAGCGGTGAAATTCCTTTTGAAAAAATCATCCAGCGTTGAGAAACCGCCGGAAAAAACGGTTTTAAAAAGATCGCCAAAATCAGCCGTTAGAAAATATGTCTGAAATTCAGCAACCCTTGATGATTGTTCAAAACCATTGGCCAAAAGACTGACTATTATGGCCGTAGACAAATACATGAGATCAACCAGAAAACCGATAATCGGGTATGAAAGAGTGATAAGAATCAGAGTAATAACAATCTTGGGAAGAGCAGCCTGGACGGAAATAACTGTTTTGGGATCGATTTTCATACGGAAGATGACCATAAATCCTATGGCAATCATGATGACAATCATGACAGAGTAGGAGATATTGCGGGTAACTTTCCAGAGAGGCAGAAGAGGGGAAAGTCCGGCAAAACCGATACCCTGGGCATAGGCCGGTTTAACAAGAATACCTGAATTTTCCAGCATATCATACGCGTAATAGATACCCGAGGCAGGCGGATTAGCGTAGATCGTTCCGATTGCCCGAGCGAGCGCGCCCATCATAGTATATTTTTCATTACAATATTTTTGATCGATACAACCAATCTGACTGGCAAGAGCATAGGGCATAACTCCGGCAAATCTGATCATGACATCACGATCAAAAACCTGGGTTGCTCCCTCTTGTTGCGCTGTTATCCGGGCCTGTTCTCCCTGTTGATTTAATGTATCAACACTGGTGTCGAGCAGAATATCCTGGGGATTGGCAGCGGAAGTGAAATGTAATTTTATAAATAAGGATAAGACCAGGAAGACAATAGAAAAGAATAAAATTCTCCGGGGCAGTTTAGGCATGTCTAATTTCATTATTTCCGCTTGTGAGGGAAGTGTCAAGTTTTGATAGGGAATTTCAGGTTCCGGGGACGGTAAAGATGGTAATTTTTACTCCGGTGTAAAATTCAATAATCCTGAATATCAAAAAAGCAATTGCCATAAGAGCAATTCCCATGACGGCATAAGTCATAGTCTGTTTGGCTGAGGCTGCAGCTTTTGGGTCGCCGGCGGCCGTTAACAATTTAAATCCGCCGACAATGAGCATGATAAACAGTGCCAAAAGTCCAAGACTTATGGCAATATTGAGAATTTGTTTGTAGACAGCTTCGAGGCATTTGAGAGTCGGCACGTCAACACCGCCGATTGTTTTTATACAAGGAACTCCGGCCCAAGGTTTCATGAAGTATCAGTAAGATCAGACTCCGCTCGGAATTACTAAGTTAAAGATATTTTGAATTCCGAAGAACCGGCCGACCAGAATCATGATCGCCCAGGCGGCAAAGACAACAAAAAGACCGATAATGGCAGCCTGAATTCTTTTCTGGGCAGCTTCAACACCGGCTTTATCTCCGCCTGATGTTATCCATTGGAATCCGCCAAGCAATAAGTAAATAAAGGCAGCAAGAGTGGCGACAACCAGAATTGCGCCTATCGCTCCGCTTATCAACCTTCCCAAATCAGTTACCCTAAGATTTGGCGGTGCCGGAATATTTAACGGAACTCCCTGAGCGTAAACGGCTGTTGACAAAAGATGAAAGGAAAATGGAAGCGACCCGATGAACAATTTCTTAAATGCGGTCATTTTATTGTATTATGAACATACTTAAACATGCTTGTCAAGTAGGGATAAAAAAAATGAAAAAAATAATTAATCTAAGATTGAAAGAATTTCTTTTGCTATTCCTGATGTTAGTACTGTTTGTCAACCTGATTAATTCCTGGATGAAGCTTAAAGAAAGGATTAACTTAATCAAAGAAACTGAAAATAAAGTAATTGAAGAAGAGAAATTCCAGGAGAATCTGGAAAGGGAGCTGGCCCAAGCGGAAAGCGATGTATATATCGAAAAACAGGCACGCGAGAAACTTAATATGGGGAAAGACGGGGAAATAGTAGTACTTTTACCCACTCCGGTTTTATCTCCCAGTCCGACAGCGGTTCCAGACGATAGAAGTGCCAACTGGCAGAAATGGATGCGGCTGTTTTGGTAGGGGATGTTGTACCAGGGGAGAGGATTGAACTCTCGACCGCCGGTTTATGAATCCGGTGCTCTACCACTGAGCTACCCTGGCTAAATACCCTCTGATTTTAGCATAATTTTAAAAATCTTATAAGAACCTCAACGAATATAAAAGTTTCTTATAATTAATATTATTTATAATTTGTAAAATGACTGATTTAACAAAAAAGAAATGCGTTCCTTGTGAAGGCGGAGAGCCGCCGCTTGAGAAGGAAAAAGTTAATATATTGTTGAAAGAAGTGTCCGGTTGGGAGCTTGTTGAGGGAATGGTTGTCCGAAAATTTAAGTTTAAGGATTTCCGGGAGGCAGTTGATTTTGTTAACCGGGTGGCTGATTTGTCTGAAGAGGAAAATCATCATCCCAATATATCAATTTACGGCTGGAATAAGGTAAAGCTGACTTTTTATACGCATAAAATAAACGGGTTGTCGGAGAATGATTTTATTATGGCCGCTAAAGTTAATAAAATTCTTTCCTGATATTAGCGTATCTTTTTTGCCTTGAACCCGAAGTCAAATTCAGCTATAATAGCAATCTGTAACCGCGGAGTAGTGTAAAGTTGCACAGGAGGCTCATAATCTCCTAGGCTGGGTGCGATTCCCAGCTCCGCAACACATTCGACTCGCTTACGCTCGCTCAGTGCAAGCACTGGATAAGGTAAGCGAGTTTTTTTATTGAAAGAATATATTGAACCAAAGTCGAATGTGCCCTGTGCCTGTCGAAAGGGTAAAATAAAATCATGTGGTTTGTTTATCTTTTATTATGTAAAGACGGGAGTTTCTATACAGGTGTTTCCAACAATCCACAACAGCGATTTTTGGAACATAAGAATGGTAAAGGAGGGAGATATACCAGGTCTCACGGAGCAGTTAAGATAATTTATACAGAAAAATGCGAATCAAAGAGCGAAGCCTTTAAGAGAGAAAGTCAAATTAAAGGATGGAGCAGAGAGGAAAAAATTAGGACATTGAATTTAGAATTTTAACCTTATCGGTTACAGAGACAGCATAAACCCGGATAACGATAAAAAACTTGAAATATTCCGGAAAGAGAAGTAAAGTAATTATTTAAAATATAGATTCAGATAAATACAACATTTCCGGAATTACCAATTCTTAATGCTACCCGCTTTTTTAATTACTTTCAGGGAAGTTATCGAAGCTTCACTTATTGTAGCGACAATATTGGGGATTCTGGTTAAATTAAATCAGAAGAAAGGGATTAAAACAGTCTGGTCGGCAACAGGGGCAGCCACCGGAGTGAGCATTCTCCTTCTGGGGCTGGGGAGCGTATTGGGGATAAGAATACAGAAAATATACAGCGGAAAAACGGAAGAATTGATTGAAGGAGTTCTGATGGTGATTTCCGCGATATTTATCACCTGGGCAGTATTTTTTCTTCATAATTATTTCGGCAAATATAAAACCCGATTACTTTCAAAAATTAAATCTTCAATTGAGAATAAAGAACAAAAAGGATTATTTATACTTACTTTTACGGCGGTTTTCAGAGAAGGATTTGAGATAGTACTTTTTCTGTCAACGATCTATTTTACATCCGATCCTGAGAGAATTTTTGTCGGTTTTCTGGCCGGGAGTGCAGGGGCGCTTTTGGTTTCATTCGGATTGTTTGCAGTAACATTAAGACTACCGGTTTATTACGCTTTCAAAATTTCCAGCCTACTTCTGATACTTTTTGCGGGGGGACTTTTAGCCCGCGGAATACACGAGTTTTCGGAATTCGGACTTTTACCGGAAATTTATAAAATAACATTTACGTTTATACCGGAGAAAGCCACTTTTTCAGGAGAAATGATTAAGGCAGTTTTCGGGATAACCCAAAAAATGGATCTGATTCAATTATCAATCTACGGAGTTTACGTACTATTAATGAGCCGGATTTGTTTCTCTGGAAAAGCGACAAAGTAAATCCGGTAAAATTTACAACAAATGGAGGAAAAAATATATTTCAAAACAAGCGACAATTTAAAACTGTGCGGAATTTGGACAAAATCGGATGGAAGAGCCAAGACAGCAGTAATTCTGGCGCACGGAATTTCGGTTGATAAAGAAGAGGACGGAATGTTTTGTGCACTGGCCGAAATGCTGGCGGAAAGCGGTATGGTATCTTTGCGGTTTGATTTTAGAGGACACGGAGAAAGCGGGGGCAAACAGGAGGAGATGACTCTACCGGGAGAGATGAAAGATCTGTCGGCTGTTTATAAAAAGGTACAGGAGAGAGGATTTAGGAAGATAGGTATAGTAGGATCAAGCTTAGGAGGAGGCATTACGGTTCTGGCGGCAAATATATTCCAGGACGATGTGAAAGCTTTATGTCTTTGGAACCCGGTTCTTAATTATAACGAGACTTTTATCAACCCATTCCTTCCCTGGCTTAGGGATGATATTAATCGGATGAAGGAGGAATTAAAAAGAACCGGCCGGACAAATTTGCCCGGAGAACAACCTTTTAAAATAGGCCGGCAACTTTTTGAAGAGATGAAGAAAATTGAGCCTTATAAGAGGCTGGACAGGATAAAAATTCCGGTACTTATTATCCACGGGGATAAGGATAATTACGTGCCTTTTAAACATTCTGAAGCCGCATTGGGAAGTTTGAAAGGTTGGAAGAAGCTTATTAAAATTAAAGGATCAGACCACGGTTTCAGCGGTGAAAAGGGGGATGAATACAAAAAGACAGCTTATCAGGCTACGTTAGAATTTTTCCTTAAGTTTTTATGAAAATGATACCTTTGGGAACCAACGGGTTTTTCTCAAGTTTTGACCGGCAGACTGCCTGTTTCGTGCTTCCTTATAAGGACCGGCTTTTAATTTTTGATGCAGGGTCGGGACTTTTCCGGTTGGGAGAGCCTGAGGGAAAAAAATTATTAAGAAATGCCAAATACATCGATATATTTTTATCCCATTACCATTTTGACCATACCTTCGGTTTTTATGCCGCATTCAACCTTTTTGAAAAGAAAAATGTAACCGTTTATGCCCGATCAGACAGAAAAGTATTTTCAGATTTTTCTTTTCTTGAATATTTTCCGATTAATTATGATAAAGAATTTATCAATTTCAGCTGGAAAGCCGTTGATAAAGGCACATATTCTTTAAGCGGATACAAAATGAGGATAAGGAGGCAGAACCACCGGGGCGAGGTCAGTTTAGCGTTTACAATTGAGTTTCCCGGGGGAAAAACAATTGCATATGTAACTGACGGCGAGCCGATACAGGAAAGCGTTGAATTTGTCAGAGGTGTTAATCTTCTTTTACATGAGCATGAACCCGGCAGCAAAGAAGCCAAAAGTAAAAAACTAGAAGATCATATCCGGGACGGGCATGTGACAACGGAAGGCGCGGCTTTGATCGCCAGGGAAGCGGCAGTGAAAAGATTATATTTAATCCATCATAACCCCTTTCTTAATAATGAAAAGTTGGAAAAAGAATTGACGAAGATAAAACCGATTTTTAAAGAAAGTAAACTTGCAAAAGATTTGGAAGTGATTGAGTTTTAAAAAAAGCGGGGAACTCTTTTTTTGTAGGCCAAATACTCATTGCCAAAATATTTTTCCAGAAGTATTTCTTCGATTAAGACGGCTTTTTTTATAAGAGTGAATAAGGGAATAACCAGAAGAACCAGATAACTAGACAGTGAAATTTCGATTCCGGCAAAGAAAAGCATAAGACCCAAATAAATAGGATTTCTGGTGTATGAAAAAGGACCGAAAGTCACCAACTTTTTTTGTTTTTTTACATCGTGCTGTGCCGGCGGACCCCAATTTACTTTCATGGTTAATTTAGCCCAGACGCAAAGAATCAATCCGGAAATATTAATGAGCAGTCCGCCAATTGAAAGATAAGTTAAACGGACGGCAGGTAAATATGTCGAATTGATAATTGTGAAGATTTGGAGGTATAAAAGAAGACCGAGGGACCAAATAAAAAAAGTTCTGATTTTTTTCAGATTATTCAAGTAATCTCTGAAGGATAAGGAAGAGGTAATCAACCAGATAAGCTGGAGTATAAGAAAATTTATAAGCAAGATAACTTTTATTCCGTTCATGTTAAGATCATTATAACAATCTGTTTTGACATTTGTGGTATGATATACGGAATTTAATAAAGGCGATGATCCGGAGGGTTGGAACCGGGGAGCTGCCCCTTTAAAATCGGGGACGGAGGCGAAACCGTATCCTCCTTCGCTTAAGCGTCGGAGGACAAAGAAAGTCAGCAACGAGTGTTGCTTCTCAAAGTTCAGTACAAGCGCGAAGATAAAGCTCGTCAAGAATAAGCCCTGTACCGTCCGGAACGGGGGAAACAAGGTGGCACAGCGAAATGATATTTCGCCCTTGAATGTTCAGTTTTTATTTCTGAATATTTGAGGGCTTTTTTTATGAAGAAAAAACTTAATCATTTTTTATGGGGAGTAGTTTATCCGAGAAGCGGATGGCGTTTTTGTTGGCGGCAAACAGTTTAACAGTTATTAAGTTTTAAAAATTTTAACTATGAGAGCAAAAATAATATTGGAAGAAAATGAATTACCGGAAAATTTTATAAACATTAATTATTACCTGAAAAAATTTTTGGGAAAATTACCCGATCCACCGCTAAATCCGGAAACGCATAAACCGGTTGGAGCAGCTGACCTGGAGGCTATTTTTGCCAAAGAATTAATAAAACAGGAAGCAACACTCAAGGAGGTTGTCGGTATTCCTGAGGAGGTCAGAAAGAAAATGTCGGGTTACCGGCCAACACCTTTGTTCCGGGCCGGGTCTTTGGAGAAAATTCTGGATACTCCGGCCCATATTTATTACAAATATGAAGGTGCAAGTCCGGTAGGCAGTCATAAAATGAATACAGCTCTGGTGCAGGCATATTATAACCGGAAGCAAGGAATAAAAACTCTGATAACCGAAACAGGTGCCGGACAATGGGGGTCGGCGTTAAGTTTGGCCTGTTTTTACTTCGGGCTTAAGTGTCTGGTATTTATGGTGAGGATTTCATATGACCAAAAACCTTACAGAAAGACTGTTATGAATATTTACGGAGCCGAAGTAAGACCGAGTCCGTCAGCGACAACCGAATACGGAAAATTGTTATTAAAAGATAATAAAAATCACGCGGGCAGCCTGGGAATTGCCATAAGCGAAGCTCTGGAATCGGTTGTCAAAGGAAGGGAAGCGAGATATTCTTTAGGAAGCGTTTTGAATCATGTCCTTTTACATCAGACAGTAATCGGACAGGAAGCAAAAAAGCAGATGGAGAAGACAGGCGAATATCCGGATATTATTATCGGTTGTTGCGGCGGAGGAAGCAATTTTGCCGGTATCGCCTTTCCTTTCCTGGCAGACGGATTGAAAGGAGAACGGGAAAATACAAAATTCATCGCGGTAGAACCGGAAAGTTGTCCATCGTTAACCCACGGAGCATACCGGTATGATTTTGGTGATTCAGCACAAATGACACCGCTTCTCAAAATGAAAACACTGGGAAGCGATTTCATTCCGTCACCGATTCATGCGGGAGGATTAAGATATCACGGAGTGGCACCTCAAGTTGCCTTTTTACATGAGGAAGGATTAATTGATTCCAAGACTTACGGACAGCCGGAAGTATTTAAGGCGGCAATAATATTTGCCAGAAGTGAGGGTATTATTCCCGCTCCCGAATCGGCACATGCCATTAAAGCGGCAATCGATGAGGCGATTAGAGCCAGAGATGAAGGAAGGAAAAAAGTTATCCTTTTTAATCTCTCCGGACACGGATTGCTGGATTTGGGTGGATATGAAGGCTATCTGGCGGGACATTTAAAATAATGTAAATACAGAAGATAGTTCACCCCGGAAGAGGAGAATGTTACTTCCGGGGTGGAATTTATATAATATAAGCAGGAGAAAAAATGAACACAGTTAAAAAGAGAATTTTATCCGGAATAACGCCGTCGGGAGACGGTTCGCTACATATCGGAAATTATTTGGGAGCAGTCAGGCAATTTGTCGAGCTTTCTAAAAATAATGAATGTTTTTTGTTTGTAGCTGATATACATGCTCTGACGACAATTCAACGAAAAGATGAATTGAGGGCAAATATTGAAACTCTAATTTTGAATGAGCTAGCTCTTTTGGGAGACCTGTCGAACATCATTTTTTTCAGACAGTCGGATGTGCCGATGCATACCGAACTTCAGACAATACTGAATAATATCACTCCTTTGGGACTTATTAAAAGAGCACATGCCTATAAGGATAAACTTGAGAAGGGAGTCGAAGAGGAAGAGGTTAACATGGGTCTTTTTTCTTATCCGGTACTGATGGCGGCTGATATTTTAATGTATAAACCTGATTTGGTACCGGTCGGCCGAGACCAGAAGCAGCATATTGAGATAACCCGGGATATAGCCGAGAGATTTAACAGGACATTTAAATCTAAAATCTTTCCATTGCCTGAGCCGTATATTCCGGAAGAGGCGGCGGTTATCATGGGAACGGACGGCAAAAGGAAGATGAGCAAGTCTTTGGGTAACTTTATCAGCATTTTTGAAGATGAGGCTGTTATAAAAAAACAGGTAATGTCAACATATACAGATCCAACCAGAAAGCACGTAACCGACCCCGGACATATTGAAGGGAATATGGTATTTAATTATCTGGATTTTTTCACAGAGAAGGAAGAGGTAATGATGTATAAGGAAAAATACCGCCAGGGGAAAGTGGCCGATGTGGAAGTTAAAAACTATTTGTTTGAATCCCTGATGAAATATTTTGCCCCGGCCAGAATGCGATATGAGGAGTTGAAGAATAGCCCGGATTCTGTCAAAAAGATTATACAAACCGGAGCGGAAAGAGCGAGGGAAGTGGCGGAAAAGACAATAAATGAAGTAAGAGCAACAATCGGATTAACCAATAAATATTCTTTTTAAAGGGGTTAACCTTTTCTTCTTTTTATTTTTACCGGAGGTTTAGCTTTTCGGGAAGTCCCGGCATTTCGCCAAAATTCCTGCCACATCTGAGAACGGCGTTCTGGGGGAGTGTCCGTTGTAATTACACCATCTACACCTTCTAATTTTATTTCACCTTTATTTTCCCGATTAGGTTTATTGGGAGACGGAACAGGGATTTCCGACATTTTTATTGTATTAACAATAATATCTTTTCAATAAACAGAAATGCAAGCGGGAGACGGATACAGAGTTTTACGGGAAGAGATTTTTTACAGAATTGTTATATTAATGCAGCTCTAATTTAATATAGGGTTGTTAGCCTGATTAGTTCCTCTGCCTCCCTGTTTAGTTCCGGATAAAATTTATTATGCCCAGAAAAGAAGAATTTCAGCAAGCTGATATATTTGTGGAAGAAAAAATTCAACCGGTTAATGACGGGAAGATCGGCAGTCCCTTTAACGGTGCAGTTGATGCGGTTGTCAGTCAACCGGGAGAAAAAACCATAAATGAACCGGATGGGACAGTTAGGACAAACAACGGAAGCGGTGTTAATAACAAGCCAAATGAAATAACAATAAACAGTGGAAACGGACATCAACCGGATGAATTAAGAGGTGAAATAAATTTTCCACCGCCTGATGAAATAAATGGCAGGGATGAGGGAAAAAATGATGAGATAATATTCCATCAAGCTAAAAACAAGAGTATTGTTCCAAACGGAAGAGGAGATAACGGTAAAAAGCAGGCAATTACCAAGGGAGAAATTGATTTTAATAAGCTATCAAAATTATATGAAAAAAACAAAGTATTAGTTACAGGATATTTATACAACCATCTTAAAAACCGATCTACTGCCGAAGAATTAGCTTCCGAGGTGTGGTTAAGAGTGATCACAAATATCGGGAGATTCAGGGCAGAAAATGACGGCAGTTTTAAAGCATGGTTAATGAGGATTACCTCGAATTTACTCGTTGACCATTACAGGACATCCGTGCACCGGAATCATGTTGAATTGGAGGATTATAAAGTTACCGATAATAAAATTGAGGATATCGAAGAAAAAATTGACAGAAGTGAGTTATTTGAACTAATCGATTCTATTGTCAGAAATTTATCCGGTGATGATGTAGAAATATTTCAATTGATGAGAAAAAACTTATCCTCTTCAGAAATAGGGGTGATTATCAATAAAAAACCCGGGGCGGTAAGAGTGTGGAAACACAGATTATTGGGTAAAATACGAGAAAGATTAGATGAACTGGGGATTTATGATTATTAATATTAATCTTTAACTTACCTTGTTTGAGCTTCTGTTTTAGGCTATAATTTAACTTCATGAAAAAGGACGAGCTGATACTTGCCGATTTCCAAAAAACTGACTTGCGGGTCGGCAAAGTGGTTGAGGCTGAAGCCGTTGAAGGATCGAAAAATCTGTTACGACTTAAGGTTAACCTCGGCTATGACTACGGAGTAAGACAAATAATTTCAGGAATTGCCCGCTGGTATAAACCTGAAGAATTAAGAGATAAAAAATTCATATTTGTAGCTAATTTGGAAGGGAAGAAACTGATGGGTGAAGAGAGTAAAGGGATGATAGTATGCGCTGATTATGACCATACGGCAGTACTGGTGCCTGTTGATGATAACATTCCCGAAGGGACAATATTGAGATAAAAAAAATAATGGCAACAAACAACAATAATAATAAAAAGAAAAAAAGTAAAAAACTATTTGAATTCCGGCTTAATTTTACCCCGAAAAATATTTTTCTGTGGTCGATAATATTTCTTATCATGCTTTTCATATTTATGTCGGCAAGGGATTTATCAAACCTTTTTCCGGAAAAACCACTGTCGGGATTAATTACGGATGTGAGAAATGGCAAAGTTGATAAAATAGAAGTAGTCGGAGACAAGTTGCTGGCAACTTATACCGACGGAAAAGTATACACATCAATAAAAGAAAGCCAGGATTCTTTATACAATATTTTAACCGATGCCCAAATAGATCCGAATAAAGTTGAAGTTGAGATAAAAGACACTTCAGGAGGAACGGTCTGGTTTAATATACTATCCAATGTTTTACCGCTTCTTCTTATGGTCGGGTTTTTTCTCTTTCTTATAAGACAGGCAAGAGGAGCCCAGGATTCAATATTTTCCTTCGGGCAATCTAAAGCAAAACTTTTCTCCAAAGACCATCCGAAAATAACTTTTGCTGATGTAGCGGGAGTAGACGAAGCTAAGGAGGAACTTGAGGAAGTAGTTGATTTCCTGAAACACCCCCAGAAATACAGGGCACTGGGAGCCAGAACTCCGAAAGGTGTAATACTGGTGGGACCTTCCGGAACGGGAAAAACACTGTTGGCCAGGGCATTGGCCGGTGAAGCAGGAGTGCCATTTTTTTCCATGGCAGGAAGTGAATTTATGGAAATGCTGGTCGGAGTCGGAGCCAGCCGTGTCCGTGATTTGTTCAATACGGCCAAGAAGAATTCTCCGGCAATTGTGTTTATTGATGAAGTTGATGCCATCGGCCGGATGAGATCAATCGGAGTTGTCGGCGGACATGATGAGAGAGAGCAGACTTTAAACCAGATTCTGGTGGAAATGGACGGATTTACACCCAATGAACATGTAGTCATAGTTGCAGCGACAAACCGGGGAGATTTATTGGATCCGGCCCTTTTGAGACCGGGAAGATTTGACAGGAGAGTTGTTTTGGATTTGCCTGATTTGGAAGGCAGGAGAGCAATATTGAAGATTCATGCCAAAGGAAAACCGATGGTTCGCGATATTGATTGGGATAAGGCAGCCAAAAGAACCGTCGGATTTTCAGGAGCTGATTTGGAAAACATGCTGAATGAGGCAGCTATTCAGGCAGCCAGAAAAAATAAAACAGAGATAGAATTTTCCGATATCGAAGAAGCAGCAACAAAAGTCAAACTCGGGCCTGAGAAAAAGCGGTTGCAGACTGATCTGGATAGAAAAATGACAGCTTATCATGAAGCAGGACATGCCATTGTCACTTACGCTTTACCAAATATGGACCCGGTTCACCGGATATCGATTGTTTCCAGAGGAATGGCGCTGGGATTCACTTTAATTCCACCACAAAGAGACAGAATACATGAGACAAAAACACATTTACTGGAACAGATTACTTCCATGATGGGCGGAAGAGCGGCAGAGGCACTTATTTTTTCAGAGATGACTTCGGGGGCGGCCAATGATATAGATAAGGCGACAATGCTGGCTAAAAACATGGTGGTTGAATACGGTATGTCCGATCTTGGTCCGATTAATTTCGGTCCGACTGTTGATACGACTGAATGGGGAGGCAGATATATGATGGACTCCAAAATTTCTCCGGATATGCAGAGTAAAATAGACAGCGAAGTGAAAAAAATAATCGATAAAAGTTACCAAAAGGCTACGTCTATTCTTAGTAAAATGAAGGATAAACTTGACAGGGTAGCTGAGGAACTAATTAAGAAAGAAACTTTGGAAGGCGAAGAATTTGAGAAAATTGTCGGTACGAAACCGGCTTTGGCGAAAATTAATTCCTGAGCGGGTGAAAGAATATTACTGAAAGTTAAGTTACCTTCATGCTAAAATAAGCCCCATGCAGAAACTGGTCTTAATTGACGGGCATGCAATTCTTCACCGGGCATACCATGCTTTACCTGCATTAACAACCAGCTCGGGACAACCGATTAATGCCATTTACGGCTTTTTGTTGATGCTTTTGAGGACAATTGCCGATTTGAAGCCAACCCATATGGCAATAACTTTTGACAGGCCCAAGCCGACTTTCAGGAAAAAACTTTATAAGGAATATCAGTCACAAAGGCCGGAAATGGAAAAAGAACTGATTGATCAGGTGGAGTTAATTCACAAAGTCATTAAAACCATCGGATTGCCGATTTATGAACTGGACGGATTTGAGGCGGATGATATTATCGGTACTATCAGCGATCAGGTTTATAGAGGAGAAATCAAGAAAGAAATAGGATCAGAGGATGAAAAACCAGAAGTGGTGATTGTGACCGGAGACAGGGATATTTTGCAGTTGGCCCGTGACAGCGTAAAAGTTTATATGCCGGTTAAAGGAATTTCCGAAGCAAAACTTTACTCTAAAGAGGACGTTTTCGAAAAATACGGTATTTCACCCGATCAAATAGCAGATTATAAAGGACTTATTGGGGACGCTTCGGATAATTATTCCGGTGTTTCAGGAATCGGGCCTAAAACGGCAGTTTCACTTCTTTCCAAATTCGGATCAGTTGAGAAGATATATACTAATTTGGACAGTTTAGATGGAAAGGTAAAAGAGAAATTGGAGAAAGGGAAGGATGCCGCTTATTTATCAAAAAAACTGGCCACCATTGTGACAGATGTTCCCATTGAATTTGATTGGAAAAGCAGTAAGATCCCCAGTCTTGACAGGCCTGACATACGGGCGATATTTGAGGAGCTGGAGTTTAGAAGTTTGATTCCAAGACTGTCAGGACAGGATATAAAAGAGACAAAAAAAATTAATAAAAAAGAAGCAATTAAAAAAGATGAAAATAAAAAAGTGGAGCAAAAAACTTTATTTTAAAGCATGCAGGTAGCGATAGTTCATGATTATATCAAAGAGTATGGCGGAGCTGAACGGGTACTTGAAGCTTTGCATGAAATTTGGCCAGAGGCACCTGTTTACACCTCAATTTACCTTCCGGATAATTTAGGTCCGCACAGGCAAAGATTTAAGGATTGGAATATAATTCCATCTTTTTTCCAGTTGATTCCTTTTAAGAGTAAAATTGTCAGCCCGATGAGGATTTTCAGTTCAATAATTTTTGAATCTTGGGATTTTAGTAAATATGATCTGGTTATTGTATCGGCAACCGGAGCTTATAATCCCAATCTGATAAATAAAAAAACCGGAAGTCTGCATATATGTTACTGCCATACTCCTCCCAGATATTTATACGGTTATCCGACAGCAAGAAACTGGAGAAAAACATTCTTTGGCCGATTAATGGGAGAAATCATTAACCACAGACTCAGACAGACGGATTATACTTCTTCGCAAAAACCTGATTTTTTTATAGCCAATTCCAATGAAGTTAAGGCACGCATAAGAAAATTCTACCGGCGCGAAGCTACAGTTATTTATCCTCCCGCCGGTAACGGATATATTGAAAGTACTGCGGGCAGTCCGAATAAAACCGACGAAATCCCCGCTTCGCCGGCAGGCAGGCGAAATCCGGAATTTCAAAATGAATTTTTTTTAACGGGAGGGAGGCTAGCCAGAGCAAAACACATTGATTTAGCAATTCAGGCAGCCAATCAATTAAAATTACATCTGAAAATATTCGGAAAAGCATTCGCCGGGTATGAGAATGAATTAAAAAAAACTGCCGGGCCGACAGTTGAATTTACCGGTGAAGTAGATGAGGCCGGTTTAGCTTTACTATACCGGAATTGCCGGGCTCTTTTATATCCTTCGGAATATGAAGATTTCGGAATTATTCCGGTAGAAGCACAGGCCTTCGGAAAACCGGTGATCGCATACAGAAAGAGCGGAGTTACGGAAAGCGTTGTTGAGGATAAAACCGGAGTTTTTTTTAATGAGTTAACTGCCGGGAGTTTAATTTCCGCGATTAATAAACTAAAGAACATAAATATTTCAGAAAAAGATTGCATAAAAAACGCTCAAAAATTCAATAAAGAAAGATTTAAGAAAGAGATTACCGATTTTATAAAAGGAAAGATGAAGGATGCCTGAACTCCCGGAAGTAGAAACGATCAAGCTACAACTGTCAGACGCAATAACAGGATTAGTAATCAGCCAAATAAAAATCCCTTCAGAAAAATCTTTTAAGGGTGATAAAAAACTTCTCCACGGCTGCAAAATCACATCACTTACCAGATCCGGCAAGATTCTGATTATTAATACAAATAAGGGTTTGTCTTTGGCGGTTCATCTTAAAATGACAGGACAATTAATATATGAAAGCAAAAAACAAACGGTAAATAATAAACAGAAGGGAGGATTTGCCTCAAAATATACCCGGGTTATTGTCTGTTTTACTGACCAAAGCCGCTTGATTTTTAATGATTTAAGAAAATTCGGCTGGATGAGACTGAACGTTCTCGATAAGGGAAAAAGGATACCCTTAAAGTTTAAAGGTTTACCTTTTTTAACAGATATAACTGATAAAACGGGACCGGATCCTTTTAAAATCAGTTTCGAACAATTTTTCATGATCATAAATTCTTCCGGACGGCCTATAAAATTGATTCTTACGGATCAGGAAAAACTTTCGGGAACGGGCAATATTTACGCAAATGAGGCTTTATTTCTTTCAAAAATAAATCCGAATACCAAAGCGAACGAATTAACAAAAAACAAGGCTAAATCCCTTTTTAACTGTTTGAGAAAAACCCTGAAAAGAGGAATAAAATACGGGGGAGCTTCTGATAATGATTATTTAAACGCTTACGGTGAAAAAGGGGCAATGCAGGAACATTTTCAGGTTTACGGAAGAGAAGGAGAGCCCTGTCTTAGTAAATGCGGCGGAGTTGTCAATCGAATAAAGCAGGGCGGAAGGAGCAGTTTTTACTGTCCAAAATGCCAAAAATAATACTAATAATGTTATTTTCTGCTATAATTTGCTCCTATAATGGATAAGGAAAAACCAGTCGTTATTTCATTAGGAGGATCTTTGGTTGTGCCCAACGGGGGAATTGATACAGAATATATCAATAAGTTCAGCAAATTCATCAGAAAAAAAATCGCCGATAAATGGCGATTTTTTATAGTTATTGGAGGAGGTGCTACAGCACGCCATTATATTGCCGCGGCCAGAAAAATTACCGGTAAAATTACCGATTGGGATCTTGATTGGCTTGGTATTCACTCTACCCAATTAAATGCGCATTTTATAAGGACAGTTTTTAAAGATACGGCACATCCGAGGGTCATTCTAAATTATGAAAAGAAAATAGTTAATTTAAGAGAACCCCTGGTTATTGCAGCCGGATGGAAGCCGGGATGTTCGACAGATTATGACGCCATGCTTTTAGTCCGGGATTACAACGCCAAATCTTTGATCAATATATCCAATATTGAGTGGGTCCATAACAAAGACCCGAAGAAATTTCCAGATGCCAAGCCGATCGAAAAGATATCCTGGGAAGACTATGAGAAATTAACCAGCCAGGAATGGACTCCGGGAATTAATTCTCCGTTTGACCCGGTAGCAACAAAATTAGCCAAGGAGCTGAACTGTACTGTTTATATTATCGGAAGCAATATTGACAATTTGGATAATCTTTTAAGCGGAAGGGATTTTAAAGGAACGATAATTTCTTCTTAATGATTATTTCTCAAATAACTCTTCTTAATTTCCGCAATCACAAAAAGCGGAATTTTTCATTTTCACCTGATTTGACTATTGTTGTCGGAAAAAATACTTCCGGTAAAACTAACCTGATGGAAGCGGTCTATCTTTTATCAACGGCCAGAAGCTTCAGGCACGGAAGGGATTATCAGACAATTACATTTAACAGGGAAATGGCCAGGATTAAAGGATTAGTCGGGACTGACGATGAAACTAAGGAGCTGGAAATTACATTAACCCGGGGTGAAGTAACAGGAATAAAAACGCCTTTAAAAAAATTCACAATAAACGGTGTTTCTAAAAGAAGCATAGATTTTGTGGGAATATTACCAAGCGTGCTGTTTTGGCCGGAAGACATGGAACTTGTTACAGGTTCACCAACAATCCGGAGACATTACCTTGATTCAGTTTTGATTCAGATTGACCGGGAATACCGAAGGACACTTAATTCATATGAGAGAGCTTTAAGACAGAGAAATAAGCTTCTGGAAGCTATCAGAGAAAATCAGGCAGACAGGCAACAGTTGCTTTTTTGGGACCAGTTACTTATTAAACAGGGGAATTACCTGACGGGAAAGAGGGAAGAATTCATATCTTCCGTTAATGAAACGGAGCTTCCGGCGCTTTTAAAAACGGGTGCCAAATACATGCTGTATTACGATAAGAGCATAATATCGCATCTCAGGTTTGACCAGTTAAGACCAGCGGAAATTGCTAGCGCCGTAACACTGGTCGGTCCCCACCGTGATGACATGATTTTTAAAATAAGAAATCCTGATATTAAAAGCGAAGAGAATGAAACAGAATTCGAAAACCCAAATAATTATAAAGATTTATCTTTATACGGAAGCAGGGGAGAACAAAGACTGGCTGTTTTATGGCTGAAACTTTCAGAGTTACGATACATGCAGAAAGAAACAGGGGAGAGAGCGGTTCTTCTTCTCGATGACATATTTTCAGAACTTGACCATGAACACAGGGAAATTATTTTTAAGATACTTCCGGATCAGCAGAGTATTTTAACGGTTACCGACAAGCATTTGATTCCCGAAGAGCGGTTCAGACAGGCAAAAGTGATAGAATTAAGCGGTGAATATGAATGATAATGAATTCAAGAAAGTTTTAAAAAAGTTATATTTGCCGCCCCCCGATTCACACAAGGGGCAAAACGGAAGACTTTTAATTATCGGCGGATCGCACCTATTTCATGCGGCATCTTTATGGGCGCTAAAAGTTGCCAGCAGGATTGTTGATCTGGTTCATTATTCATCCGTTAAGGAAAATAATGAGATAGTTATGAGAGTGAAATCGGAATTCCGCAATGGGATAGTCGTGCAAAGAAAAGATATTGAAGAATATATTGAGGAGGATGACTGCATCCTGATAGGACCGGGAATGGTTCGGGCGGAAAAATCAAAAATCAATAATTCCGCCTTCGCCGCGCCGCCGGCAAAGCCTATGGCGACGCACGGCAAGGCTTCGACGGACAAGCAAATGACAAATATAAAAGATATTGAGAAAATTAAAAATGAGGGGACGGAGACTTATTTTTTAACAAATTATCTGCTTAGAAAATATCCGCACAAGAAGTGGGTGATTGATGCGGGGGCGCTGCAAATGACAGAACCGGAGTGGATACCTGAAGGAGCAATATTAACTCCTCATACCAGAGAAATGGAGTCACTGATAATAAAAATTAAAAACGAAAAAATTAAGAAGGAAATTGAAAAATCCAAAACAAAAGAACAGATAACAATCTTTGCCCGGGAATATAACTGCACGGTATTGCTTAAAGGCAGAACCGATTATATTGTTTCCGGAAATAAAGCGATAGAAATAACCGGGGGAAATGCCGGAATGACAAAAGGAGGGACAGGTGATGTTCTGGCGGGACTGGTGGCGGCATTATTTTGTAAGAATGAAGCTTACAGTTGTGCAGTGGCGGGTTCATATATAAACAAGAAAGCGGGAGACTGGCTGTTTAAAAAGACCGGCTATTGGTTTAATGCTTCAGACCTGGCCGACCAGATCCCCCAGACGATGAAGCGACTACTACTTTCCTGATATATTTATGGTTTTATGGAGGCGGTAAATCCGTTCAAATAAACTATATATATTCTTTTACAATACACAACCATTTGAACAAAGTACAAATTCCGAGACAGAATAACAAAAGACATTTAAAGCTAACAATATCACAGGGATTGTTGTATTGCCTGTTTCGGGAATTATGCGATAATTAAGTAATCTGTTAGTTTTCCCAACAGACGGTAACGACTGGAATCCAATTAAAATAATGTATTCACCGAAATATTCGATTACCAATAAAATTCTGAAAAATATCGGGGTAATTGAAGCCTGCCGGGAGGTGATCATTAACGCGCCTTTGGTTCCGGCTTATGAGAAAAAATTCCGGGAAGAGGCAATTATAAGAACTGTTCATCATGGAACACATATAGAGGGAAATGAACTTAACTTGACAGAGGCAGCCCAAGTATTGAAAGGCAATCCGGTGACAGCAAGAGACCGCGATATACAGGAAGTGATGAATTACCGAAATGTTTTAAATTACCTTGACTACATGGGAAAAGATGATGAGTCAAAAGGCATAATTACCGAAGATATAATTAAAAAAATCCACAGTTTGACGGTTGAGAAGATTATGCCCTCTGATCAGTGCGGGGCTTTCCGAAAAACACAGGTGGTTGTTAAAAATTCTTTAACCGGAGAGATAACTTTCAGGCCTCCGCCGGCCATTGAAATACCATACCTTATATCGGATTTTGTGGAATGGTTGGGGAAAGCAGACAAAGACGATATCCATTCGGTTCTTAAAGCCGGTATTGTCCATTATGAATTGGTAAGAATACATCCGTTTGTGGACGGTAACGGAAGACTGGCGAGATCGGTGGCGACACTTGTCCTATTCCTGGAGAATTACGATATCAAGAAGTTTTTTTCTCTTGAGGAATATTTTGACCGTGACGCCGCCCATTATTATGATTCACTGCGAAGCGCGGCTGACGGAGAATTAACAAATTGGCTAGAATATTTTACCGAAGGGTTAGCTATTGAGCTGACCCGAATTAAGGAAAAAGTCCAGAAAATGTCAACAGATCTGCATTTGAAACAGAAATTAGGGGGGGAACAGGTTTTTCTTTCGGAAAGACAAATTGAGATCATGGAATATATTCAGCGGGTGGGTTATTTGAGTAATAAAGCATTTATTGATCTGTTTCCGAAAATATCGGAAGATACAATACTGAGGGATCTTCATGACCTTATAAAAAAAGGGATTATTAAAAAAGAAGGGAAAACTAAAGCAGCGAAATATCTTCTTAGATAAATTTCCCCCCGATATAATCGGGTATCCCGTTGAGGCGGGATAATTTTCAAATTTAAATATGACTTTTAGACGTTTGGCTGAATATCTGCAACGGCTTGAGGAAACTCCGCTCCGTAATAAAATGACACAGATTCTCTCTGAGCTTTTTGGGGAGGCAAAAAACCGGGAAATCGGAAAGATATGTTATCTCCTTTTAGGGAGACTTGCGCCTTTATATCAAACAATTGAGTTCGGATTGGGTGAAAGAATGATTATCCGGGCAATTGCCGATGGACTTTATAAGGAAGCGGCAACAGTTACTAAAAAGTTTAAAAAATCAGGTGATCTGGGGATTACCGTTGAGCAGATTAAGAACATATCCGGTTTTAATAAAGGAAAAGCATTAAGTTTAAATGATGTTTATGAAGCATTGATGACGATTGCAATCGCCTCAGGCACAGGTTCACAGGAACAAAAGATTAAAAAACTGGGAGAACTGATACAAGAAGTTGATTCATTATCCGCCCGGTATATCGTCCGGATTCCGATCGGAAAATTAAGATTGGGATTTTCGGACATGACTATTCTGGACAGCTTATCTTTTTTAATCAACGGAACAAAAAAACATAGACCGGTTATTGAGAGAGCTTATAATCTCCGGGCAGATATCGGATTTATCGCTTCAGTTGTCAAAGGAGAAGGTATTGAGAAATTGGAAGGCATACAACCGCAGGTGGGGACGCCCATTCTTATGGCCAGAGCTGAAAGAATGAGCAGCAGCAAGGAGATAATTGACAAGATAGGAAAAGGAGCGATTGAGGCCAAGTACGACGGATTCAGGATACAAGCACACCTGAAAAGAAACAAAAAAAAAGGATCAAATGAATTTATTAAACTTTATTCCAGAAATTTAGAAGATGTGACCCTTATGTATCCGGATATTGTTGAAGGTTTGAAACAACAGATAAAAGCGGATGAGGCGATTATTGAAGGAGAGGCTGTGGCATATAATCCCAATACAGGCGAGTATTTACCGTTTCAGGAAACGGTACAAAGAAAACGCAAATATGACATAGAAGCAAAAGCTAAAGAAATTCCGCTGAAACTATTTGTTTTTGAGCTTCTTTTTAAAAACAGGAAAAGTTATATCAATGACTGGTATGAAATCAGAAAAAAAGAACTTAAGAAGACTGTCGGAAGAGGAGAGACAATACTTTTTGCTCCTGAGGAAGTGACGGATAATCCGAAAAGACTGGAAGAGATATTTCAGGATGCCGTCAGCCGCGGTCTTGAAGGTGTCATGGCGAAAAAACTGGACGGAGTTTACCGGGCGGGAGCACGTGATTTTTCCTGGATTAAATTTAAAAGGAGCTATGCCGGAAAATTGACAGACACCATTGATGCGGTTGTCATGGGTTATGATTTCGGACAGGGTAAAAGAGCGGGTTTTGGGATCGGTGATTTTCTGATCGGCGTGTATGATAATCAATCAGATATGTTTCTGACAATTGCCAAAATAGGAACAGGACTGACAGATGAGGAATGGAGAGCAATAAAGGTGAGAAGTGATAAGTTAAAAGTAAACGGTAAACCGTTGAATTATGAGGTTGATAAAATTATGGATTGTGATATTTGGATAGCACCTGAGATTGTAGTTGAGATCAGAGCGGATGAGATTACCAGATCACCGGTTCATACTGCAGGAAGAATCATGGGGCCTTCCAAAAGCGGATCGGCAATTGAAGTGAAAGAGGCAGGACTGGCTTTGCGGTTTCCGAGACTGGAGAAATTCCGTGATGATAAGACACCAACTGATGCGACTACCTTAAAGGAACTTAAAGAGATGTTAAAAAAGCAGAAGAAGTTATAAATTAATATAATAGACAGTAGTATGAAAATTTCCGTAGTTATACCGGCCTATAATGAGGAGAAATTTGTTAGTAAGACACTGGAATCAATAGAGAAAACCGATAAAAAAAATTGGGATGTTGAAATCGTTGTTGTCGATGGAGGATCAACGGACAGGACCGCTTCTGTTGCCAAAGAAAAAGGAGCCCGAGTCATACATGAACCGCATAAAGGAATAGGTTTTGCCAGACAACACGGCCTTCTTCACGCAACGGGGGAAATCGTTATATATACTGATGCCGATACTGTAGTACCCCGGGACTGGCTTACCAAATATATGAAAGCCTTTGAAAATGAAGAAATTGTCTGCACGTACGGGACATACAGAGTGTCGGACGGTAAATTCCCATATTTTCAAGCTACAAACTATCTGCAACCATGGGCAGTTTCCTTATATTACCGATTCGGAATATATTTTGCGGGAGGACAAAATATTGCTGCCCGGAGGGATGCGGCAATTGATGCGGGCGGATTTGATGAGAAGTTAGAACAGATGGAAGACGCTGATTTTGTCAAGAGAATGAGTAAAGCAGGAAAAATTGCATTTTTACCTGATAATATTGTCATATCATCTGGCAGGCGGAGCAAAGAAGGAATTTCCTATTTCCTCAGAGCGGGAATATCGGATTTTAAATTTTTTATTCTGGGAAAGAGAGATTTTCTTAAATTTCCGGATTACAGATAAAAGCAAAGAGAAAAGACGGAAGTAATAAGATTATCTGACCGGTTTGGCTTTAATGAGGGATTTGTGGAAATACCGGGCAAGGAAATAATTAAGACTATAGTAGAACAGAGCATGTTTAAACAGAAAGGTGAAGAAGCCGACTTTATACCGGCGGCCATCCGTTCGCGGGCACAAGTTTTCCGAAAAAGCTATTTTGCCAACACGTTTTAATCTTCTGGTGACATCAAGTTCATCACCTCCAAAATCAAGTTCAGTATCATAACCGCCGAGCTCCAATAATTTTTCCCTGCGATAAGATAAATTGTATGCCGGCGCGTAGAGGACTTTCCCGGTCAAGCGGTAAAAAAGTGCGATAATTTTATAGGTCCAGTCCCAGATAAGCACTCCCCACCAAGGCCCATTGACCATTTTTGCGGCGCCGGTAAGAGCGACAATTTCCCCGTCACTCTCATATTTTTTGAAAATTGTTGCCAGATGATTGGGAGGATAGAATGTATCGGCATCAGCTCCGACCAGTATTTCACCCCGGGCTGCTTTTAAACCGGCATCACGGGCGCGGACGACATTCGAATTTTTTACCGTAATAAATTTAGCGTTATATTTTTGGGTAATTTTTTCAGTTCGGTCCGTTGATCCGCCATCAGCGATAATCAGCTCAAAATCCTTAAAAGTCTGATTTTTGAAACTGTCAAGAGCCACCGTCAGATACTTTTCTTCATTGTAAGCCGGAATAACTACCGATATTTTCGGAGAGGGCATAGTTTCTTTTTCAGTGTACTTCGTGATATTATTTTCCGCAACCATGAGAAAAAAAGTGTTATGTTTACCAATCGGAGTAGGACTGGCACATACAGGAAGGCTTATTATGGTTGCCAGGGAACTCCGAGAATCCGGTATTGACGTTATATTCGGAGCCGGAGCTGACGCTATCAAGCTTATGAGGAAAGAAAAACTGCCTTATGTGGAAATTCTCGATTTTTCCAGAGAAACTTATGACAAGAAAGTAAAAAAAAATAATTTTTTTGTTTATAACAGGCATAATTTTGCGGATTTTGTCAAAGATGAATTACGAGCATATGACATTATTAAGCCTGATTTAGTTGTTTACGATACCAGAATTACAGCTAAAATATCCGCCTCAATCGCAGGAATTCCGACTGTTTCCATAACCAATGCTGACGCAACGGCTTTTTATGATTACGAGAAAATCGAATTTCCGGTCCAGACAACTTTCGGAAGATTTTTACCGATGGAAGTTGTTTCGCTACTTAACAGGGAATACGGGCAGAGATTCTTAAAGAAAATAAGTAAAAGGGCAGTGTCGGCAATGCTGATTGCGGCAATGATTAAGGTTTTTCCGGCACTTATAAAACTCGGATATAAACCTTCAAAAGATCCATTCCAGTATTTCATGGGAGATTTAACGCTGATTGCCGATATTTCAGAGTTCAGGCCGATAAGGAATTTACCGGAAAAAGTAAAGCAGATCGGTCCGATTTTTTGGGACGGGGGCAATAAACTACCCTCCTGGAGCAAAAACATTGAGGATAAAAAAAATCTGATATATGTCAGCGCCTCGGGCACAGGAGATAAAAATACTTTCATTAAAATACTGGAATTTTTATCAACCACTGATTATACAGTGGCGGCAACAACGGGAAATACTTTAAAACCAAGCGAGGTAATTTTAAAAAGCGCGACTATTTATAAAACCGATTTTTTACCCGGTGATTTTATTATGCCCCGGGCAGATCTTATTATTTTTCCAGGAGGAAACGCAACCTGTTATCAGGCTTTGACATACGGCGTGCCTCAAATTTGCACTCCGTTTCATATTGATCAGGAAGATAACGCTAATCAACTTGAGCGGCTTGGTACGGGTATAATAGTCAATCCTTACAATAAATTTAATGAAAACAAATTACTTAATGCCGTTGAGAGAGTCCTTGCGGATAGGTCATTTAAAGCTAATTCTTTAAAGATGAGATCGATACTGTGCGAATTTAACGGGAAGAAAAATGCGGCAGTCCATATAAAGAATTTTCTAAACACCAAAATCTGATATACCTCAATAAACTTCATGAATAAGGCATGTTAAACTTTCCTTAATTGTGCTTTGATACAATTCTTACTGTGCTTAATCAACTGCAAAAAGATTTATATAAACTGAAAAATCCGGACAAAGCAAAAATTCTTTCACGTTTTTTTAAGACAGGGAAAGGACAATACGGTGAAGGAGATATATTTTTAGGCATAACAGTTCCGGTTCAGCGCAAAGTTGCCGGGAAGTACATTAATTTAACCCTGAAAGAAACACAACGATTAATAGAGAGTAAAATTCACGAGCACAGGCTGGTCGCCATTTTGATATTAGTTGAGAAATATAAAAAAGCCGGACCGGGTAAAAAGAAAGAAATTGTTGATTTTTATCTTAAAAATACAAAAAATATAAATAATTGGGATCTGGTTGATTTATCAGCGGAAAAAATATTAGGAGAGTTTTTATTGGATAAAAATAAAAATTTACTTTACAGACTTTCTAAATCAGAAAATCTTTGGGAAAGAAGGATTGCTATTCTGGCAACCTTCCAATTTATTAAAAATAAAAATTTTACGGATGCGTTAAAGATTTATAAACTCGCTCTTAAAGATAAACATGATTTAATTCAAAAAGCCGTTGGTTGGATGCTAAGGGAAATCGGTAAAAGAAACCCAGAGGCAGAGACAGAGTTTTTAAACAAGCATTATAAAAATATGGCAAGAACAACTTTAAGGTATGCTATTGAGAGACTGGATGAAAAGAAAAAGAAATACTACATGAGAAAATAAAGTTTCACACCTGCTATAATATATTTTTCCTTTTATGGAAAGCCCTTATTTTTCGATAATAATTCCCGCACTAAATGAAGAAAAATATATTTCCGGACTTCTTAAGTCACTTATTAATCAGACCTACAAAGAATTTGAAGTGATATTAGTTGACGGTATGTCCGCAGATAAGACCGTTTCAGTTTTTAAAAAATTTCAAAATAAACTTCCCCGTTCGCAGTATCTTGTTGCAGATAAAAAAAACGTTTCATATCAAAGAAATTTAGGGGGGAAAAAAGCCACCGGAAAATACCTTATTTTTTTTGATGCGGATGTAAAAGTTAATCCTACTTTTCTAGAAGAAGTCCACTTGGCTTCGTTAAAACAAAAATTTTCACTAGCAACCACATGGATTGAACCCGATTCGGAAAAGACAGCTGATAGGATAATGTTACTTTTAGCCAATATCGGCCAGGAAGTTTATAAAATAGTAAACAGGCCTTTTAGCGGGGGCTATAATACAATAGTTACGAAGAAAGTTTTTTTAAGGTTGAACGGATTCCGTGAAATGAACATTAATGAAGATCATGATTTTGCCATCAGGGCATTCAAAAAAAAGATTGAAACAATCATTCTACCTGAGCCGAAAGTGATCTTCTCTCTGAGAAGATTCAGGTCGGAGGGAACGTTAAATGTTTTAAGGAAATACGCTCATGCCGCCATATATGCCATGCTGAAAGGTCCGGTAATATATGAAATGTTTGAATACAGGATGGGCGGGCACGTGCATAAAAGAAGACGGAAAAAAATAAATTTTGTTAAGATTAATACTTATATCAAAACAATCGAAAAACTGGAAAATAATCTGAATAAATTATTGAGAGTGTAATATAATCAGGCGCTTTATGAAAGGATAATCAGATAAATGAAGATAATATCAGACCTGCAGTTGCATTCAAAATATGCCAGAGCCGTATCCAAAGATATGGTGATTCCCAAGATATGGGAGTGGGCGAAAATTAAAGGAATAAACCTCATAGCCACGGGCGACTGGACCCATCCTCTATGGCTTAGGGAAATTAAAAGCCATACGGAGGAAACGGGAAGCGGATTACTTAAGTTAAAAAACACCGGCAACGGACAGGGGAGCACCGGACCCCAGTTTTTACTGGAAACAGAGGTTTCATGTATTTATTCCCAAGGAGGCAAATTAAGAAGAATTCATATTCTAATTTGGGTTCCGACCATAAGTTCTGCCGAGAAAATCAATAAGAAACTGATGTCGATGGGGGCAAATCTCATGTCGGACGGCCGGCCGATAATGGGATTGACCAGTAAACAGATTGCCGATACGGCATTATCAATTGATCCCAAAAGCCTGATAATACCAGCCCATATTTGGACACCATGGTTTTCTTTATTCGGCTCACAATCCGGTTTTGATTCAATTGAAGAATGTTTCGGGGATTACGCCCGGTATATATACGGGGTTGAGACAGGTTTATCAAGCAATCCGTTAATGAATTGGCGGATTAAAGAACTTGACAGCCGGTCAATAGTGTCCTTTTCCGATGCCCATTCAGGACCAAAGCTGGGGAGAGAAGCGACAGTATTTGAAGTTTCAGAGCTGACATTTGACAACATCCGCCGGGCAATTATGGAACCTTTTCAAAAAGCACAAGGCAGAAGTAAAAAGTCAGAATTATCAAAAAACAGGATTGATTATACAATTGAATTTTATCCGGAAGAAGGCAAATACCATTATACCGGGCACAGAAATTGCAATATTAAGCAAACTCCGGAAGAAACAAAAAATAAAGGAACAATTTGTCCGGTTTGCGGACGAAAACTGACAGTCGGGGTAATGCACAGAGTAGAACAACTTTCCGGCAGAAAAGAAGAAATATTAAAAATAAACTTTAAAGAAATTGAAGGAATACGTCCAAAAATCTATTTTTCTGAAAGTTTTAAGGAAAGACCTCCTTATATGATGCTGGTTCCTTTACATGAAATATTGGCACAAGCAATAGGAGGTTTACCAACCAGTAAAAATATCCAGAATGAGTATAAAAAGTTAACAGATTTTTTTAATTGCGAATTTAATGTTACGTTGTCAGCTGACACAAAGGATATAGCCAGAATTTCAGGAGAAAAAACAGCTGAAGCCATTTACAAGGTCAGACAAGGAGATATATATGTTGATCCGGGTTATGACGGAGTTTTCGGCAAAGTAAAAATTTGGCATGAAAAAAAAACTCAAGAGAAATCGGATAAAAAAGACCAAATGAGTCTTTTTTAATAAACAGGCATGAAGACAAAAAAACTTCTGGTTGTTGTTGCCCATCCTGACGATGAAGTTTTCGGACCCGGAGGAAGCATTGCCAAATATTCTTCATTAGGGGTTGAGATTCATCTTTTGTGCGCAACCCACGGAGAAAGCGGACAATCAGTTAAAAACAATCAAAAAGAATACAAAAGCGGTAAAACAATCCATCTAATCCGCGAAAAGGAACTCCTGAAGTCAGCGGAAATATTAGGAATTAAAAAAGTTGAGTTTTTGGATTTTATTGACGGTTATTTGAGTAATGCAATATATCATAAATTAGCCGGTAAGATTATAAGGAAAATAAAATCTTTTAAACCGCAGGTAATTATGACAATGGACAGATCAGGAATATCGGGACATCTTGATCATATAGCAGTGTCATTGGTGACAACATATTCATATTTAAAAACCGCGGAAGCGCAAAAACTTTACTATTTGTGCCTGCCGAAAGCCTGGTATGATGAGCGCAAGCTTGATTATTTCATTTATTTTCCTGAAGGGGTTGATGACGATAAAATAACAACCAGGATTCAATTTCCGGATTTTTGGGAAATTAAAAAAAAAGCCATGAAAGCACATAAAAGTCAAATAAAGGACGTGAGAAATCTACTTCAAAGTTTTGAGAACTGGCCAAAAATTGATAATTATATTTTGCAGTATCACAGAAGAGCAAAAGTAGAAATACCGGAGAATGATTTATTTTCAGGAATTTAAATATTTGTCTTATTGACGCAAAATCAGACAGGATGTTATGCTGAATGGGAGGTTAATTTAACCTTTTCCAAAGGAGGTGATCAGATGGCTGAACAAAATACTTCAAATGAAAAAATGATGGGTGCCGTATCCTATTTATTAGGTCCTATTACCGGAATAATAATTCTTTTAACTGAAAAAAATAATGCAAATATCAGATTTCACGCAATGCAATCAACGCTTTTATTCGGAGCAATATTTCTTTTCAACATAGTTTTGGGAATTATTCCTGTTTTAGGCTGGCTGGTTGCTCTGGTATTATCTCCTCTTATCGGTATTGTTTCCCTGGTTTTATGGCTTTTATTAATGTGGAAAGCATATAACGGAGAAAAATTCAAACTGCCATATTTCGGTGATTTAGCGGAAAAACAATTAGCAAAGATGAAGTAACTGGTGGAACGGAATTTTTTGAAAAGGGTATTAAAAATTTCTGTCCGGAGCGGGCGGATTTTTTTACTTTGGTATATTACAATGATTTTTGAGAGCAGACAAGCGGCAGGAAAAATGCTGGCTAAGAAGCTTTTTGAGTATAAAAGTAATAATGAGATGTGTGTTATGGCAATCCCGCGGGGAGGAGTGGTAACAGGAGCTGAAATAGCAGAACAATTAAATCTTCCACTTGAAGCAATATCCATAAAAAAACTGGGGGCTCCTTTCAATCCAGAATTGGCTATCGGAGCAGTGGCACAAAATAATACAAAATACATAGATCGGGATTTAATTGCGAAACTGGCAGTCACAGAAGAATATCTTGAGAGGGAAACAGAGGAAAAAATGAAAGAAGTGGAAGAGAGAGTATTTAAATATAAAATTAATTTAAATTCCCTAACAAAACACGCAAAATTCATCTTAACCGATGACGGAATTGCCACAGGAGCAACAGTCAGAGCAGCCTTAACGTTTATTCAAAATTTATCCAAATTAACGGGAGTAAAAAGATGGGCTATACTGGCGATACCGGTGGCTGCCAAAGATACGGCGGCCTTATTCAAGAATGAAGCTGATAAAATAATTATTTTACACGAATCCGAAGATTTCGGAGCCGTAGGTCAATTTTACCGTAATTTTTCCCAAGTTGAAGATGAAGAAGTTATAAATATTCTTGAAAAATACAGGAGGAAATAATGAAAATGATTGTCGGTTTGGGAAATCCTGATGAGAAATTCAGATATACCAGGCATAATGTCGGTTTTATGGTTATTGAAAAATTAGCCAAAGAGATTTTGCCATTTGATAAATCGGAAAAAGCGTGGAGAAAAGAGGATAAATTTTTATCTTTCTTATGCAAGGCAGGAAGCAATCTTCTTATTAAACCGAAAACATATATGAACAGGATAGGAACGGCAATCAAGCTTTTAGTTGATTTTTATAAAATTAAACCGGAGGATTTATGGGTTGTTCATGATGATATCGACTTACCGTTGGGAAAGATCAGGATTAGACTCGGAGGCAGTTCAGGCGGGCATAACGGCATTGAGTCAATTATTAATTCACTCACCAATGCCAATTTTTACCGATTCAGATTAGGAATAGGCAGGGGAAAACTTGATTTAAAAAAGACAACCGATATTAATTTATCAAGAAGAATGATAGAAAAATTCGTATTATCTCCATTTAAAGACAGTGAGGGCGGAGCGGCGAAGAAAATGATCAAAAATACCGTTAAAGCACTAGAAATTGCCCTTGATAAAGATATTGATTCGGCAATGAACAGGTTTAACTAGCGGTGAAAGCCTTATGGAGGATAATTTTTTTAGATTTTAGAAAGCTTAAAACATTGACGAGAGAATAATAAGATACAGAAATTCCTCCGGCCATTAAAAGTCTCTCCATTAAAGATTGCGGAATTAAAGCCAGCCAAATTTCACGGCTTAATCCGAATGCCCAAACCCAAAGAACCCCTCCTACAGCGTGAGCCGTATAAGTGGCAGCCAAGCTTCTTACAAAAAGATTTTTACGGAAATAGTGGCCTATAACAGGTATAAACCACATAAGAGAATATTGCCAAGCGGACCGGCCGATCGGATGGAGGTTAAATAAAAGTATTGAGAGCAGAGGAATTACGAGATTAATATTCCTTTTTTTACCAAATATGATAAGAGCAAACAGAACAGGAAAAAGCCTGATAACGGCAGCAAGTCCGCTGAGTTTTTCAGGGTGAAGAAGAAAATTTACCAACTGGATGAGAAAAACAGTCAGAATACCGGGTAAAGTGGCTATAAAAACTCCAAATGAAGGAGCCATAAAATCATATAGGGTGAAGTTAACACCTGAACCTAAAAGGCGGGTAAAAGGGATTTGAAGGGCAATAAGTCCCAAAAGAAAGAAAAGTGGTGTAATAATAATTTTTGAGGTGACTGTCCGCTTCACAAGATTTTATTTTATCATCACGGATTTTTGTGTCAAGACCGTTTTTTTGAACAAGCCTGAAAAACCTGAGATAAGATATAATTTGAAGAATGATTAAAACTTATGAAGAAGCCGTTAAATATCTGGAAAAATTTATTCCAACTGCCGATAAAAGACATCCGGGAGAATTGGGAATTGTACGAATGAGATTATTAGCTGCACTTTTAGACAATCCTCAAAATAAATTCAAAACAATTCATGTGGCAGGAACTTCCGGCAAAGGATCTACAGCAACAATTCTGGCAAATATACTTGCCAGGAAATACAGAGTCGGTCTGCATACATCCCCGCATTTGGAGAGATTGAATGAGAGGATTGCGATATCAGACAACAGAAAAATATTCAGAGAAGTAACTAATAAAGAATTTGTTGAACTTACAAATGAAATTAAACCAAAAATTGAGAAGATGGAGAAGGATCTTTTAGCTCCAAGTTATTTTGAGATCGTAACAGCGTCGGCATTTAATTTTTTCATGAAAGAGAGGGTTGATGTAGCGGTTATTGAGGCCGGACTTGGCGGGAAGGTAGACGCAACAAATATTATAAATCCGGTTATTTCAATTATAACCAATATCGGGCTTGATCATACGGATGTTTTAGGCGAAACGGTCGAAGAGATAGCCAAAGATAAAGCCAAAATAATAAAAAAGGGTATAACCCTGGTAACAGGAGTCCGTCAGACCAGAGTCGTTAACATAGTTAAAGCAGAAAGCCGGAAGCTGCGGGCTAAATCACTTTTTTTAAATAAAGATTTTAGCGTAAACATCAGAAAAATCACTGAGAAAGGTACATATTTTGATTATGCAGGAGAAAAAAATTATAAAAATCTTTTTATACCGCTTCCGGGAAAACATCAGGCTGAGAATGCAACTTTAGCAATAAGAGCTGCGGAGGTGATGGGTAAATACGGATTTGAAGCAGATGAAAACAGCATAAGAAGAACTTTAAAGACAGTGACTATTCCAGGAAGGATGGAGATTATCAGGGAAAAGCCGTATGTTATTCTCGACGGTGCTCATAATCCGGATAAGATCAGAGCATTGGTAAATGCTTTTAATGATATTTGGGCGAACAGAAAAGCAACAGTAGTTCTTGCCATAAAAGAGGGGAAAAATGCATTTGAAATGATTTATAATCTTTTACCCATTTCACAAAAAATAATAATAACACAATATAAAATAATGACTGAACAGGGGGAGATAACATCATATAATACAGGTATAATTGAAGAGAAGATCAGAAAAATTAACAAGAAAATTCCAATAATTTCAATTACCGATACTGAAAAAGCGGTGAAGTCAGCTATTAAAAAAGCAGAAAGAAGAGATATTATTCTTATAACGGGATCACTTTATCTGGTTGGTTTAGTAAGACCAATATTCAAATAATGAAAGATAAGAGTTCAAAAATACTTTCAATCGGAGATATTTTATCAAAGTTTAATCCCCTTGAAGATAAATATATATCCCGCGAATTTCAATCATACGGTTATTACCTGGCTGAAGAATTAAACGACTTTAAGCATAAGTCACTTTATATCAAGCTGGCAAAAACCGTTTCACGGCCGCTTTTAGAAAAAGCACTGGAATTTTCAGCTGATGCCAAAGCAAAAAATAAAGGCGCACTGTTTATGTGGAAGTTAAAAGAATTGGGAGCGTGGAATCAGGAGAAGATAAAAAACACGGGAAAGAAAATCAAAGCGAAAATAAAGGATATACCCTTTTAACACTTAATAAACCCCGATGAAAAAAAATAAAAGAGAAGAAAAGCCAATTCCGATAACTGACAGTTTATTTTTCCGGGCAGTAATTTTGTCAATTTCATTGATACTATTACTGATAATCCTTATTTACCGGGATGAATTGAAAAGCCTGTCAAGGTACGGATACTTCGGAATTTTTGTAGTTAATTTCATATCTTCAGCAACTATTTTTTTGCCGGTTCCAGGGATAGCTACAGTATTTATCGGAGGAGCCGTCTGGAATCCAATACTGGTAGGATTAATTTCAGGAGCGGCATCATCTATCGGAGAATTGTTCGGTTATTTTCTTGGTTTTGGCGGAAGGGGCTTTTTAAAAACCATCGAGCATGAAGGTAAATGGGTTAAAAGACTGGAAAACACTTTTCTTAAATCCGGATTTAACACAACACTGATTTTTTCCCTAATTCCGCTGCCTATTTTTGACGCAATCGGTATTATCGCCGGCGCGGTAAGTTATCCGGTTGAAAAGTTTTTTTTAGCAACGATATTGGGAAGAACTGTCAGAAATATTGTTTTAGCCTGGACGGCATCACAACTATTACCGTTGAATTAATATTACCTGCATAATAAGAATTGCCACGTAGCTAAAAAAAAGAACAAACCCTTCTTTTCTGGAAACACCTCTTCCTGAAGACATAAAAATAAACAACAGAAAACTGATCCACATCATTATAGGGATATCAAAGGCGATCCAATTAGGTTCAAGGTTAACGGGGGATAAAATGGCTATTATACCGGTGGTAACAAGAAGTGTAAAAACATTTGACCCAATTGTTTCAGATACGGCAACTTCAGTTAGTCCTTTTTTAGTAGCTTTGTAGGCGGCAGCGATATTGGGAATTGACGGAACGAATGCTCCCAGAGTCATGCCAATAAAAAGAGGATCAAGATTGAACAGTTTGACCATGGTAACAAGCTGACCGGAAAAAAAATAAGCTCCGGCCAGAAGAAGACTTAACCCGGAAATAAAAGAAAGCCAACCGGCTTTTATATGACCGAAATCAAAACCGATCATTTCCAGTTCTATATCAATATCCCTTGTAAGAGCCTCTTCATTATATTCAGTATGCTTTTCCTGAAGAAATACATTGGTGAGATACGGGATAAATAAAAGCAAGAGAGCAATTCCATGGAGCCTGTTGATTTGCCCGCCGCTGGAGATAGCAAAGATAAGAATAGGTATAACGATAGAGAAAATACCATCCCTTAAAATCATATTTTTGGATACGGTTAATGGTCTTATTATGGCCGGAAAACCAACCATTAGGCCGATATTGCAGATAATTGATCCAAAGATCACTCCAAGACTTATTGCCTGAAATCCTCGCAGACTACTGTCAACTGCAACCAAAATTTCAGGCAAGCTGACAACAACAGAAACCAGGATAAGAGCGACCGATATACTTGATGTTTTCAGTTTACGGGCAATAGGAACGAGAGAATCGGTCAACCAGTCAGAACCTTTGGCTATAAGCAGAATACTTACTATAATTGAAACGGGTAAAAGAATCGGCATGCGGAAAATAAAAAAATCTATTATTTATGAGTTTACATTAAATTTTCAGCTATTAAAATAATAAATAATGAAAAAGGTCAGGGTACATTTATTAATATCGGGAGACGTAACCGGGGTAGGATTCCGATATTGGACTAAAGTAATAGCGCAGAGTCTTAATTTAACGGGATATGTCAGAAATGCTGACCGGGGTTTGGTTGAGGCTGTATTTGAGGGTAATGAGGATAACGTGAAGCAGATGATTGAAAAATGCCGAAAAGGTCCTCAAGTTTCACAGGTTAATGGGTTACAAATCCAATGGGAGGAGGCAAACGGCGGAAATATAGGATTTGAAATCAGACAATAAGACTTGATAGTTATACGGGGACTTCATACAATGGAATTATGAAACACCAGACGTTTTTAATGTGGTTTTTCATTTTTCTTGTTTGGGCTTTTTACCGGGCTAATTTTCAATTACCGGAATCCGTTGACGAATTCATTGTTAAACCACTGGTTTTTGTAATGCCGATTGTTTATCTGGTATGGGTAAAGGAGAATAAATCGTTAAAAGAAATCGGTTTAGGGATTAAACTAAAAGGATTGGTTATTGATCTTTACATCGGGGTTGTTTTGGGGATACTTCTGGCGGTTGAAGGGTTACTGGCCAATTATCTGAAATACGGAAAATTTTCCTTTCTACCTATTGAAGCGCTGTTTATTGCCGGCGGAATAGGCAGTTTTTTACTCATTAACATAGCAGCTTCGGTTTCTGAAGAAATTTTCGGACGCGGCTATTTATATAACAGACTTTTTAAAACGTCCAAAGAACAGGCAGCTTGTGCGGTTGTTTCAAGTTTTCTTTTTATGCTTATTCATATTCCGATAATGTTCACCAGGCTTCATTTAACCGGTAACGCACTGATTTTTTATCCTTTGTCAATTTTTACGATGGGAGTAGTGAACAGTTATGTTTTTACAATGCGGAAAAATCTTGTTTTACCGGTGTTGATTCATACCTTCTGGAATATGACGGTCAGTCTTTATCTTTAATCTTTATAAACAGAGGAAATGTAGCCGGCGTTTTTTATCACTGAAATAATTATTTCCTCGGTTACTTTTTCCGGATCAAATTCAACAAAACAGAGTGCTTTAGCGTAGTTGGTATTTGATTTTTTAACTCCAGCAGTATCCTCCAGTTCAAAATCAATATTTAAAGCGCAGGAAGTACAATGCATATCATGTATTTTAAAAAGAGTTTTTTTTGTCATAACAAGTTATTTTTATAAATTCAGATTACCCGGATTACACCACCGTACATTCCCATACTGCAGGAAAAACTTATATCCCCAGCCGTATTCGGAGTTTTTATTTCAACAGTATCATTTGAACCCGTTCTTATTATTTTTTGCACGTTAAGTTTGGGTATGGAAAATGCCTGGATGCAGCCGTAACCGTCATTATTTACCAGATTTAATTTCACCAGTGAATTCTTTGGGACAGTAATTGAACGGGGAGAATAGCCGTTTGACCGGAAATAAATTGTTGCTTCAGTTACGGGAACGTCAGAGGCGGCCAGAATCTGATGAGGACAAATACTTAGCGCTGTACAGGAAAAGTCCAACCAAGCTGATTTTATCAAAACGCGGCCGCCGGAGAGAGAAAGAGCATTGTTAATATTAAAAACAGCCAGAATCAGGATGGCAAAAGCAGCTACTCTCATAAATCTATTTTGAAAAACATTATTTAATTTTCCGGCCAGGAAACCGAAAATAAAAAATAACGGAGAAGTTCCGAGAATAAAGGAAAACATAATCAGGGCAGAATAAAAAGGATCAGCCGTGGCCAGGGCTAAGGCCATAATTGCCTGAGTAGTACCGCAGGGAATAAAAACCGTCAGAGCGCCAAGAACACCCGGCGCGAAAATGTCGTTGCTTTTGCTTTGATTTTTCAGAAGCCGGAAGAGAAATTTCGGGGGAGTTATAACAAAATACCGAAAAACGGGATGAATATTGAGAATATTTAAAGCCGTGCCGATCATAAAGACAGCAACTGCAGATTGGATAAATGCCTGAGTGATGACGGAAAAGCGAAAGTATGAACCTAGGAAGCCTAATAAGAATCCGAGAACAGTATAAGCGACAAGCTTTGAGATGAGAAATGATAAAACAGGGAAGAGACTGCCGGATTTTTTCATTTTTGACATGAGCCGTTTATTTTCGCGTTGCGCCAATACAGCTGCCAGCAGACCACCCTGGACAGCCATACAGGTGAGTCCGCCGGTTAACAACCCTGTCAGAAAAACGGTATAGATTTCCATGAATATTAAGATTTTAGCATATAGCGGGCAATTAAGAAGTGTTACCGATTCAATTGATAGATTACAAAAGGTTGGTTGTCATAAATAACTGAATATTTATTTACAGTTTCTCTTCTTACAATATCGGCAAAATCACCAGTCAAACCATTATTAAAAAGAATATAGGTGAAATACCCGTCCGAAATAGCTTTCCGGAAGCCTTCATAGCTTGACAGACCCTGATAGTTAACTTCAAAAGGACCGGTAAGCGCTTCTTGTGGAATTTCCGGTAAGGCCAGATCGGTGACATTGCCTTCACTTGAGAGAATTTTGTCTCCTGTTGAGACGACTGATTTCAAACCAGTCATAGCATTTTCAGAATTAGGCCATGATGTTTCCAAGTCTTTTTTTTGAGAGAAAGAGTAGAGAAAAACCATAATTAGGAAAATAAAAGACAAACCTGCTCTTATGGCCATGTTTTTCTTACTTATATTACTTATGAGGAAGCCGGCAGAAGGGAGGAGAAAGACAAGGGACAGGAAGACATGCTGGTGTGCAGCATCGAGATTATTGGTTAAAAGGTGAGCCAATGGAACAGTCAGAGCTCCAAACAGCAAAAAAAAGGCGATACCTTTTGCTTTTAGAAAAAGGAAGAAAAATCCGACAAGGGCGAAAGGCAATACAGGCAGAGAAAAGACATAAAACTCGTTAATTATTTCAGAATAGTGTCTTTGCGGGTCGGGAATCTGATTGATGACAAATTCGCGAAGATCAGGAAAATAAATTACCAGATAAGAAATTATTGCCAGTGACAAAGGGAAAATAAAATACTTAAGGGTCAGATTCAAAGATAACCGGTCTTGTTTCAAACTTTTATAAATTGCCCAAACAGCAATAAGCGGGAAAAGGATCAGGGTCGTATATTTAGCCAAAAAGGAGAGAAATAAAGACAGCGCCGACAGAAAATAAAAATTTTCCTTCTGCCAGAGTCCGTGTTTTTTAACAGCCAATCCAGAAAGCAGGAAAAAAAGGCCAGCTAAGAAAAAGGTAAATGAAAGCATGTCGTAAATTGCCAGACGGCTCAGATAGACCGGAATACTCATTACAGCCAGAAGAAAAGCGGATATACCGGCAATAAATTCATTATTATCAGATATATCGGATAAATGAAGTTTGAACGTGAAACCGTAAAGCAAATAGACTGACAAAGTACCCAGAAGGACGTTTAAGAGACGGGAACCCAATAAACCCCCGATGTTATAAAAGAGAGCTGAAAGGGACGGATAAAACAGAGGCATACCGCCGATCCAGGAAAAAGGTGATTCTTCCTGCCAATGACCTTCAAGGACTTTTTCCCCCAATTTAATATAAATAGCCTCATCCAGAAAAGGAGTGTTGTAGTTGAGGTTAATTACCCTGAATAGAAATGCCGCCAAAATAATTAAAACCAGCGGATTATAAAAAAGCCATTTAAAAACAGATTTGTTATTCATTTATAATGAGTATCCCTTGTCAAACCAACCCGACAATATTTATCCGGTTTAACAATTTATTAATAAAAATCACATTAAATTTCATAAGATTTATGTCAGAAAGAGAAAAAATTGAATTTCAGGCGGAAATTAATTTTTGTCTTAATCCAAGGAGGTAAATAATACTCAAGATATTGGAAATTATGGCTATTATCAGAATTAATACCTGATATTGAATAATAAAGAAGGTTAAGAAAGAGAGACCAATTAAAGGCAGAATGTCGGTTAAATGATGAGCGCAACAGGCAATCATACCAACGGTTGATACTGCCGAGTTGGCGGCAGCCAATTTTCCGGAACTGTCTGTGAGATTTTTCAGGGAAACGTAGAGACCTATTTGGACTCCAAATCCCAGCGATAACGGAATCATATAAAACCACAGTTTTTTAAATTGCATCAGGGTTGTTTCAAAAGAACCGGCAAGGTAAGTCATGGTGATAAAATAAAAAAGCAGAAGAAATGATCCGGCGGTGATACCTGAAGCTATCGGTTTATATTTATTCATTAAAATTCAAATTCCCTCCTTGTTATCCCGGCCAGGTCTTTGATAATGATTTTATAAGGTGGGGGAACTTGCGGAAAACTTAATTCCGCCTGACGGTGATGACCCCCACCGTAAAGAGTTATATCACGGGGTTTTCCGGATGAATTTTGATACTCCAGCAGAACGTTTTTTCCAAAATTGAACTGATCGAGATCGACTGAATGGGTATCCAATGAAACGGAGAAAAAGAGCGTGTCTGGAGATGATTTTTCCGATAGAAATTTTATACTTACCGAAACATTTCCTTGCTCCTGAAATTGAGAATTTTTATTAAGATTAGTGTCAAGCGGATTAATTTTTTGTATTTCCCTTTCTTCTTTTGCCAAACTGATAAGAGAAATAAAAACTATCAGAAAAATTACAATTATTAATGTTTTATATTCCCAGGACAGTTTTTTTATCATCAGACACCGCAGCCTCCTCCGCCTTCCACTTTGGGCAGCAGACCTTCCGTCTGGAGTTGTTTGTTAATGGCAGAATATCCCTGACCGCTAGAATAGTCGGCACCAAGAACTACTTGTGGATCGACCTTATTCCAATCCTGACCATTTTTTGACTTAAAATACATTGCCAGCTCGACATAAGTCTGCGGAAACCAATATGAATTAAGAACTAAAGCATTTTTATAAATTTCTTCTTCGGGCATATTTTGACTTACGGCTAATTCAATAAAACCAAGCATGGCAGCGCCGTGGTTGCAATCAGGGAAAAAAGTGGAATTACCGCAACACGGCCGGTAGATTTTTTGGGATATTTTGGTGACAAGAGTTTCCTGTTTTTCAGTTAAAAGGAGTATGGGGAAGCGGTTAAACAGGGAACCGCCATCTTCCTTACCCAAAGTCCAACCTCCGGTTGAGGCAAAACTACCGGCATCGTATTCCGACTTCGTGCCCATGGGACCCTGGGATAATGTTTTGGTTTTATTGGCGATTCCCAATGGCCAAAGAAGATTTAGAATAATTTGAGAGTTATCATTGGTGACAATGATATCCTGATCCGATTTATTATCCAGCAGAAGGCTTATTTCGTCAGGCAGACCACCACGGCTTTCATAAAGGGCGAGGAATTTCTGTTTGTCTATAGCGCCAACCTCAACTAATTTTTTAACGGTTGAACCGAAAGAAACGCCCAAATTATGTTTTTCCGGCAAGACTTCTTTGGTTATCTGATCAGTATCAGCAGTTTGCGGGGGAGTCGGAGATAAATTGTTATTAAATGTTGAAGAAAGGTTCAGGCCGGCGAATGGTGATTTGTTATAAATTTTCGGAACCAGAATAAAAAGCAGAAAACCGGCTAAAAGTCCGGTAATCAAACCGGTTACATATGATTTCCGGGGTTTATATTGCAGCGGATTAAAATCAGCAGATTTAAGCAAATCTTCTGAATCTTTCCCCGTAATGCAACAACAACTTTTGTGTTGGTGTTCTTTTTTTAAATTTTTTACCGGGGTGTCTAAACTTTCCGGATTTTCAATTACTGCTTTTTTATTTTTTCTGACTGCCATAACGGGCCTCCTTAATGAAAATTTTAAATAACAGGATAAGAGCCAAAAGAACTAAAGCATCAAGAAGAGGATTTTTCAAAACACCTGATATCCGGAAAATAAAATTTCTCAAAGCATCACCATAGGCCATATTTTGTTCCATCTGAATTTTTCCGGTTAAAGCAAGATAGGCTATTATGATTGAGGAAATCATGAAGGTTATAGACGAGATTAATTTTAATGGTTTATCGGCTTTACTTTTTATTTTATACAGATAGCGACCGGTCAGTTTTTCATAAAAAACCGAGAGAAAAAAGAGCGGAAAAACGATTCCCAAGACGTAGACTAATGATACAATGAGTGATGTTATAAGAGTCGGGGAAAGAGAAGAGAGAGTAATGGCGGCAAATAAGACAGGCGCACAGCAGGATGAGGTTATTCCGGAAAAGACTCCTAATATAAACGTTGAAAGAACAGTTGTTTGGCGAGGCATGGTGTAACGGGGGAGGGGCAACATAAGTTTAACTTCAAAAAGAGTCATTAATCCTACCAGAAACAAAAAGAGGGAACCCAACAGATAAGTAGTGGTATGGAACCGGTCGAAAAGGCTGACAATAATTTTCATACCCAAAGCAACCGGAACCAGGATTGAAGCTAAACCGACAGCAAAAACGAGAGTCAAAAAAACAACTCTTTTTCTATCTTTGAATATAGTTCCCAAATAAGACGGAAAGAGAAAAGTAATGCAGCAGGGAGCAAAAAGGGCGACCATACCACCTAAAAATGAAGCTGTTAAAGAAACGCCAAAAAAAAGATCAGGAGTCATTTTCAGTTAAATACGGCCAGCACTTTATTCCACATCAGCTTTGACGGTGAAGGTCAGTAATTTGTTTTCCGGATCGTTGGTTGTTACAAAAACATCCCGGGTTACCGGACCCTTAACAGGCATGATATAAGGGCGGTAGATTACGGATAGGGAAGCTGTTTTTCCCGGTAAGATCTCCCCGCTCCAATTACTGTTATTGTGCATACCGAATTCAGGACTGATATTACCATCGATCGTTATTATTCCAACGGTACAACCGCAAGAGGAAGAAACTTTAAATAACTGAAGGGGTTTATTGCCTTTATTTTCTATTGTGAACTGTGCCGCTTTTTCTTCATTAACTTTCATGGAACCCAAATCAGAAAAAGTAGAATCAGCAGCAGCTTCCGGTTTAGCCTGATCATTGGTATTATAAGAGGCGATCTTAACAGCGCCATTTATTTGTTTTTGTTCACTTACTGAAAAAATGAATATCAGAACCAAAGCCAGGAATGTCAGACCTCCGATTATTAAAAAAATAATTTTATCAGTACTCAAAGATTTTTTTGGCAGGTCCTGCCGGTAGCGGTATTTCATATAATTTCCTCCTTTTAGAGCTATTTTATCAGGACGTTTATTAAGATTTTGTGAAGATATCCAAAGCAGGTTGTTATTTTATAAATTGTTCCGGGTTTTGATCAAACTGGGTTTTGCAGTGTTTTGAGCAGAAATAGTAAACCGCCCCCTTAAATCCACTTTTAAACTCAGTATTTTGGGGATCGACGGTCATACCGCAGACTGGATCTTTGACTTTGTCTTCATTGGAAAAGAGTTTTTTGAAAAAATTCATTTATTATCACCAGCCTTTCATAATTTAATTATACCGAAATTCAATTAAGATATTATGAAGATTTTGGCAGTTTAAGAGGAAAACCTTTGGATTGCCAGTCATGCATACCAAGCAGAAGATTAAAGACTTTGGAATAGCCTAATTGTGATAAGGATTTGGAAGCTAAGACACTCATGCGGCCGCTTTGGCAATATAAGACGATTTTGGTGTTTTTATCTTCCGGAAATTTATTGAGATTTTTTTCAATTTGGTCAAAAGGTATAAAAGCATCAGTATTCTCAATTTCTCCCTCATAGGGAATATGGACATTTACCAAATAAAAATCTTTATTCTTAAGCATTTCTTTTAACTTTTCAGCGGTGATATCAGTATATTTTTGACGGGAAGAATCATTAAAATCCGGTGAATTGTATTTTCCCTTATTTTGAATTCCATAGAAGATAATACCCGCACTAACGAGAAGAACCGTTAAAATAATATAATACTTTTTTATCATGACTTAGAAATTTCTGATTTGGCGAAACCGGCTGCGATAAAAGTTGTTACCGGTACGGCACTGACAAGACCCAGACTGCCAACCAAGGTTCTGACTATTTCTGAGACTACCATTTCTTTATTAAGAAGAATACTAAGCGGTTCTGAACCGGCAACGGAAAATAAAAGCAACAGACGGAGAGACGCTCCGGCATAGGCTAATACGAGCGTATTTACCAGAGAAGCGATATGGTCCCGGCCAATATTTAAAGCGCTTTTAAAAAGTTCTCCAAAAGATAATTTATTATTGACTTTATTCCCGCCCTGCGCAATCCCGGGGATAATATATTTTAAAAGAACAATAAATGAAATAATGAGACCTAAAAATGAGGAAAGTCCTCTGATTCCACCGATAGCCGCTATGGCAAATATAAAAATCAAAGAAAGAAAGATAAGGGGCGTTCTTCTGACATATTCCAAAAAGAAATACTGATCGGAACCATCAAACTTTTTGATGCGACTTATTATGATTTTGTCTCCTATTTTCATTTTTTGTGAGTCATTGGATACAATCGGCCCACCCTGTTGTGCAATCACGGTTTTACCTGTCATGAGTCCATTTGTAATTTTTACTTCAGCCTTCTGGAAAGGCTGAAAGACACCGGGACCAACTTCGATTTTTCCCTCCTCCTTTATTTCAGATACAATCGCTTCATATTTTTCTTCCTGCGGTTCCGATTGGGGTAAAACTGCCGGCGGGAATAAAAACACAAAAATTATTAACAGTATTGTGATTATCCGATAATCCATAATTAATACTTTAATAAAAAGCAGATTAAAAAACGATGAAGAAAAACTTAATGGGGAAAGAGCTTAATAATTTCCTAATGTGAGATGTACTAAATTCAAATAAACATAGTCAAGGGGGTCGTTGAGATGAAGCATAATCCAATTGTTACCGCAAACGCGACCGCTTCAACTATAGCAGCAGTTTATTTAGTCTGCGGTTTGCTGGTTGTTTTGTTTGGGGACCTAACGATGACTGTTACCAAATCATGGTTTCACGGAATTGATATTAGCAGAATCAGTTCATGGGACTTAACTGCAGGAACTTTTTTAATGGGATTAGTAACAGCCTCTGTTTTTTTCTGGTTGGCGGGATTTCTTTTCGGCTGGTTTTTTGAATTTTTTGACAGGAAGTAAAGTTTTTATAAGGCAGATTCAACTTATCGGGAGTGAAAGAAGGACTTTTGTCCCCCGGTTTTTTCTGCTTTCAATTTTTAGATGACCCTGATGGGCAGAAATAATAGCTTTGGTTATTGATAAACCTAATCCCCCGCCTTGAATATTTTTGACATTTTCACCCCGATAAAAGCGTTCAAACAGATGAGGAAGATCTTTTTTATAGATTCCCTGTCCCTGATCGGTAATTTCCAGTTCTACAGAATTTATTTTTTTTCTTAAAGTAATTCCTATGTTTGTTTTTTGGGGAGAATATTTAACGGAGTTATCAATAATGTTGAGGATTGCCCGGGAAAGTTTTTCAGGGAAACCGGTGACTTTGACATTTTTGTCAGAATTTAAATTTACAGCTATATGTTTAGCTTGAGCCATTTTAACGGCAATTTCATAGAGTTCATCAAGCATCAATGAAAAATCAAATTCTTTAAGATTGCCTTTAAAAGCATCAGCTTCACTCCAGGCTAAATCCAAAATATTATTCAGAGTATCAGACATGGAATTGACGTCAATAACAGAATCTTTAAGAGCTTTTTTGTATTCTTTTGAAGAACGGCTTTTTGAGAGAGTTAATTCTATATTACCGCGGATTATTGAAAGGGGAGTTTTTAATTCATGAGCAATGTCGCCGATTAACTGTTTTTCTCTTTTAAAAGCAGAATCAAGTCTGTTAAGAAGCAGATTGAAACTATCGGCTAATTTTTCCAGTTCATCACCGGTTTTGGGATTTTGAACTTTTTGGTTAAGATTTTCACCGGAGATAAATTTAAGATTTTCAGATATGGACGAAATCGGTTGCATGGCTTTTTTTGACAGAAGGAATCCGCCAATAATTGTCGGAATGAGAAGAAGGACAGCGACAATTCCGAGGATTATCAGAATTGAATTTAAAGACTTTTGAATAATGTCAATCGGATGGGCGACAATAACTGCGCCAATAAGATCTTTGCCTGAGTAAACACCTGAGGTAAAAAACCGCAGATTTTCACCGGAAACTACCTGATTTTGTATGAAACTTTCATTTGTTGAGGCGGTTTTTTGGAACAGCTGATTATAAATTCCCCGATCATAGCAACACATCATTGAGGAGGAGACGAGATTCCCTTTTCCGTCGAGAATGGTAACAAGCATACCGGGTATTTCACTGAATTCAGCCAAAAAAGCACTTTGAGCTAATATTTGATGCATATCGTTACTTTTTTGAGAGACAACTTCAACAACTTTGTTGCCATGATTTGTTAAAGAAGAATCGGTTTGGTTTAAAAGCACCTGACGGGTAAGAATATAAAAAGATATGAAAGCCAAAATCAGGCCGGTAAAAAAAGTCAGACTATACCAGAAAGACAGACGGAAACGAATACTGTGAGTGTTCATAAATTAAAGCTTCAAACTAAGGCATAAGAAATAATCAGTATTATCCGCCAGCAGATATTTTATAACCGATCCCGTGAAGGGTATGAATTAATTTTACTTTGGCTTTATGATCAATCTTTTTTCTTAAAGTGACCATAAACACATCAACGACATTACTCAGGCCGTCAAAATTATAATCCCAGACATGTTCCAGAATCATAGTTCTTGAGACAACTTCATTTTTATGGCGGAGTAAAAACTCAAGGATAGCAAACTCTTTGGGGGTTAATTTAACAAACCGTTTGTTTCTGGAAACAGAATGCTTCAGCGGATCAACTGTAAGATCAGCAATTTTTAAGACAGGGGACGGATTTTCTTTACTTCGGCGGATAAGAGCGTGTATCCTCGAACGAAGTTCCAGAAAAGAGAAAGGCTTAATCATATAGTCATCAGCGCCACTGTCAAGCCCCTTTATTTTTTCCTCGACTGTTGTTTTGGCCGTTAATATGAGGATAGGGGTTTTAAGATTTTTTAATCTCAAATTTTTGCAGATAGTCACACCATCAATTTTAGGGAGCATCAAGTCTAAAACGATTAAATCGTAAGGTTCTTCACAGGCCAGATATTGACCTTCCTGTCCGTCAAAAGCAAGATCAACGGCAAAACCGTCTTCACTCAAGCCTTTTTTGATGACATTTGCTAACCGGCGCTCGTCTTCAATAACAAGAATTCTCATAGTATCATAGGGAGCCCACGGGTATTATAGCGTAACTTTGGTTAAAAATTCATTAAGTTTTTATGACAGTACGGCGGAGGAGGTTAGCGTTGGTAACCACGGTTATTGAACTTGAAGCCATGGCGGCTTCGGCAATAACAGGGTGAAGAAGACCAAGAAAAGCTAATGGAATGGCAACAATATTATAGAAAAACGCCCAAAAAAGATTCTGAACTATTTTGTTATAGGCAGCTTTGGAAAGGCGTATAGCTGAAACAAGCAAGCTTAATTCGCCACGGACCAGAATGATGTCACCGGCTTCTATAGCGATATCGGTACCTGTCCCCATAGCAATACCGACATCAGCCTGAGTGAGAGCCGGCGCATCATTGATTCCGTCTCCGACAAAGGCGACTTTATATTTTTTCTGAAGCTCTTTGACTTTGGCAACTTTTTGGTCAGGCATAACTTTAGCCAGAACATTTTCCGCGTATATTCCGACTTTTTCGGCAATGGCGCGTGCTGTTTTCAGATTATCTCCGGTTAACATAAAGACTGAAAATCCCATTTTTTTCAATTCAGATAAAGCCTGTTGGCTGTCATCTTTTATTGTATCAGCTAAGGCGATCGATCCCCGGTAGACACTATCAATTGAGAGATGAACGACAGTTTTTCCCTCAGTTTCCAACTGTTCTACTTTATTGGAATCAAATTCCTTTAAATTTACATTTTCTTCCTGTAATAATTTATCGGTACCGATGACTATTTTTTTCCCAGAAACTTCCGCTTTTATACCGCCGCCTGAGACGGCTTTGAAAGCAGTCACTTTTTGGAGAGACAGACCGTCTTTTTTGGCTTTTTCAACTATCGCTCGGGCCAGAGGATGTTCACTGCCTGATTCAGCAGAAGCAGCTAATTGGAGAAGACTACCCTCACTTAATATTTGTGCTGTTTTGGCAAGCAAGACATCAGTCACATCAGGTTTGCCTTTGGTTATGGTTCCGGTTTTATCAAGGACTACAGCTTTGACATCTTTCATTGTTTGGAGAGCTTCACCTTTTCTTATGAGGATTCCATTTTCAGCTCCTAATCCCGAGGCAACCATAAGTGCTGTCGGAGTAGCAAGACCCAGGGCGCAAGGACAGGCAATGACCAATACGGCAATGGTAGCAAAAATAGCCCGGGAGAGGGGAGAGATAACGGCAATATTTTTGGTCCAAGGCAAAAAGAAACTGAAAATCGCGGAAAATTGTGACAACTTATCAGGAAAAGCCAACCAAAGAGTGAAAGTGAATATCGCCAGCATGAGAATTACCGGAACAAAAACTGAAGTAACTTTATCGGCAAATTCCTGAATGGGAATGCGCGACCCCTGAGCCTGTTCAACTAATTTTATTACCTGAGACAGAAAAGTATCTTCTCCGATTTTGGTGACTTTTATTTTAAGCAGGCCGTTAAAATTGACTGTCGCACCAATAACAGTATCACCTTTTTTTTTGGTAACCGGCAGGCTTTCACCGGTGGCCATGGATTCATCGATTGATGATTGACCTTCAATAATTTTACCGTCTGTCGGGATTTTTTCTCCCGGTTTGACTATCATAATGTCGTTCACTTTCAGATTTTCCACCTGAATCTCAATTTCTTGCCCATTTTGCAATACCCGGGCAGTCTTAGCACCAAGCTCCAGCAATCTTTTTATTGCCTGAGAAGCGCGACCGCGAGCATTGGCTTCAACGAAGCGACCGGTTAAATGAAAAGACATGATCATAGCACCAACTCCGGCATAATTGTTTATTTGATCGGTCAGCAAAGAAAGGGGACCGGTTATAAAAGCAACCGTGGTACCCAGCGCTATAAGAGTATCCATATTGGCGGTCCGGTTTTTCAATGCTTTAAAACCGGTGTTTAAAGTCGCAAAACCGGGAAAGAATATGGGAACTACCGACAAAATAAGAATTCCCAGATTGAATAAATACATATTAGGCCAGGGGGAGACTAACATTTCAAGAATCATCCAAATTGCAACCGGAAGGGAAAAACCCCAGGAAAGCCACATTTTTTGCCGGGCTTTTTCCATTTCCGCAAGTGAGGGATCCTGATCCATTTCAGAATTGTTTTCAGAGTGACGGGAAGTATCTTTGATGGCATAACCGACTGAATTTACTTCGTTTTTGGCAATATTTATGTCAATTTCCTTATCGGAGTCGATATAGGCTTTATTGGTAGCCAGATTGACTGAGGCTTTGGTTACTCCGGGAACTTTTTTTAAAGCCCGTTCCACCAGTTTGACGCAGGAAGCGCAATGCATACCTTCAATTTCCAAAGTTAATTTTTGTTGTAATTGAATGTTATCGGATTTCATATTTTTTAATCTTCAACGATAATTTTTCCGTGGAACATATTCATACCGCAGTGAAAGGGAAATATTCCCTTTTTGTCCGGATTTATTTTTATGTTTATTTCTTTATTTAAAGGCAGGAATTTTTTTATATTCCAAACAGGCAAAACTATTTCCTCCAGGCAGTCACTGGGATCAGATCTTAATATAGACAATTCAACCGGTTTATCCTTTATGAGCTTGATGACAGACGGTTTATACCCACCGTCAACCTTGATGTTTACCTTTGGACCGGCAGCTTCAAGTACCGTATCTTTACCGGCGAAAAAGAACCAATAAGTAAATATTATTCCCAAAGTGCCTGATAATAATATAATAATTTGATCAGGCGTCATGATTTTTTTATTTTCTGCTCCTTTTAAAAACGTACATTATTTCATTTATTACTTCTTTCGATTTGCCTTTTTTTATTGAATTTACGACGCAGGTATTAAGGTGATTATTCAGGATGAGATTATCTATTTCTTTTAAGGCTGCCTGAACAGCCCTAGTCTGATGAAGGGTGTCAATACAATAAGCATCATTTTCCACCATACGGGTAACTTTATTCAGATGACCCCCGGCGATTTTTAATCTTTTAATAATATTAATCTTTGCAGTTTTATCATCCATATTGACTTTATATCCCCTACGGAGGGATAGGGATAGTATACCGGCCGGTATTCAATATGTCAATTTCCGAAATATATGAAAATAGTGAAAAATTCAGGCTACCGGTAAAGGAGAATTGAGAAAAGAATAAAGTTCGAGCGCTTTGGGCTTTACTGCGGGACCCTTCAGAAGACCGGTTTCGGTAATAAGATAAATATTTTCGTAATAGGGGATAAAATCGAATGCGGGAGCAATAAATTTCAGACCTGACGGGGCGTAATCCCAGATTTCAGAACTGTTTCGTGATTCTATTAATTTATCGGTGAAAATTCTGGGATCATACTTCAGAAGAATACTCATGCAATAAACAGGAATTTTATTTTTTCCGGCACAGTAAGCGATTCCCTGACTTCCGACTTTGTTGACGAACCCCTTGTCCGATAAGAGATCGGCGCCGATAAAAACGGCATTTATGTTGATTTTGTTTTCCAATAAAAGCGAGGAAGCGGCGTCATCAATAATCATGGTAATATCGTCAAATCCGGCATCCAAAAGCTCTTTAACCGTCAGTCTGCCCTGATAACGCGGCCTGGTTTCAGTGGCAATTATCCTGAATTTTTTACCGCTGTTTCTAGCCGCAATTAACATATTGTTTACGGTTGATGAGTGGCAATGCGTCAGATAAACTCCGCCCGATTCAATCAGATTTACACCAAATTCACCCATTTTATACTTGCTGTTGCCGATCATATTTTTATATTGTTGCGCCTTTTGGAGGTACTTTTCAAAGTTATTCTCTTTTTGACTGAATATAAAGCGCAATGCATTTTGGGCCAGCGGTTCAGTCGGCCTGGCAAAAGCGAGCCGAGAGACCTCTTTTTGTAAAAATTTATCAGGATCCGGGAAATCTTCTTTTTTTAATCCTTCAACAGCCAGGGATAAACCTTTTAAAGTTGTCAGGGCAATATTGGTAGCCCCCTGAATTTTCAAATTTTTAATATCTTTTTCAAGCTGAGATATCAGGTCCATAAATATATTATAGAATATAATCATGCTTTATACTCCACACCTTTTAACCGGAGCTTTAGTAATGAAATATTCGGCAAATCCATACATCGGTCTTTTTTCAGCATTTATTTCCCACTTTATCCTGGATCTTATGCCCCATAATGATTTCGGTTTGGAACCGGGTATAACACTGAGAGATTTTTTTTCGATGGAGAAAAAAAGGAGAAATATAATTATTATTGCCATGAGTCTTGATTATTTATTTTGCGCGGTTTCATTTATATGGCTAGCCCTTCGTTTCAAAAACCTATTTATTAATCTGGCCGGTATTGCCGGAGTGTTACCTGATTTAACGGAGCAGATTTTGATGCTTTTCGGAACGGCACTGCCGGGGTGGCAGGATAAATTACAGTTCAGGGTGTCAGCCAAATACGGATTTATATATTATCCGGTTATTACAATAGCAGCCATATATTTTCTGATTAAATAAACATATTATTTAAGGAGATGTTGAAAATATTTTCAGAGTGGATTTTTAGGGCGTTTATTTATTAAGATAACATTTATGATCAAAAAGATAAGAAGAAAATTAAAGGAAGAAAAAGAGGAAGGCCATCATATATCTTCAGGATTGGCGTTATTTTTCATTTTAGCAACTATTATTTGCGCATTCGGATGGAGCCGACTTAAAGGTGTGACGATTATTTCGTCAGACATTTTGTACCCTAAAAGCGGTAATATTACGGCAGTAATTGACGGGAATACAGTAATCATGCAAAACGGTATTACGGTGAATTTGTTAGGAATTGAAGTACCTGACGAGGGCAGAGCCGGATATCAGCCGGCAAAGGATATGTTAACTTTGTTAACGGAAGGAGACCATGTTAACTTCGAATACGACAGAGTTGAGCTGACAGACGGAAAAGATTTAGAGGCTTATTTGTTTACCAGTTGTACCCAGGTATTTGAAAAATATTGCAGAAAAGGAAAAATGCTGATTAATGAGATTATGGTTAAAGAAAATTTGGCTAAGTATTACCCGGGAGAAATTAATCTCCGTTACGATAAATACTTAAAATAATTTTTTATATCCTATTCATAAAACAGTATTATCTGATAAAATAGACAGGTTATTATTTAATTTCAGAAGGGAGAAATATGGCAGGAGTTACGGTAACTGACAGTAATTTTGACAGTGAAGTTTTGAAATTAACAACACCGATTTTAGTTGATTTTTGGGCCGTTTGGTGCTCACCATGCAGAATACAAGATCCAATTTTGGAGGAATTGGCTAAAGATTTTGAAGGGAAAGTTAAAATTGCCAAATTAAATGTTGATGAGAATCCTTCAACAACCGCTAAATACGGAATTATGAGCATACCGACTCTGATGCTATTTAAAAACGGAGATACTCTGAAACAGTGGATAGGAGTACAAAGTAAGGAGACATTGGCCAGCGAGTTTAACAAAGTTCTTGCTTAATTTTTCCCCGCCAAAAGCGGCGGACCCCAATGAATGAAACTATTTACGATGTAATTATATTAGGATCAGGGCCTGCTGGATTAACGGCCGGAATTTATGCAATAAGAGCCGGGAGAAAAACTTTACTTATTGCAGGCAGCCGTTGGGGCGGCCAGCTGATGCTGACAACTTTGGTAGAAAATTACCCGGGTTTTGTTGAGGGTATTGAGGGGCCGGAGTTAATGGTTAATATGCGAAACCAAACAGAAAGACTCGGGGTTGAGATCCTGAATTCTGATGTGACGGAGGCGGATTTTAACAAAAAACCGTTTGAAGTAAAATCTGACGGAAAAATATTTAGAGGGAAGTCAGTTATTATCGCAACGGGGGCTGACAGCATCTGGCTTGAAGCGCCGGGTGAATTGCAGTTACGGGGAAAAGGAGTATCAACTTGCGCGACATGTGATGCCTTCTTTTTTAGAGACAAAGACGTAATTGTGGTGGGGGGAGGAGACAGCGCCATGGAAGAAGCTCTGGTATTGTCACAAGTAACAAAATCGGTAACAATTATCCACCGGCGGAATGCATTCAGAGCATCCATAGCAATGCAGGATAGGGTGTTTAAGGAAATTAAAATAAAAGTCAAGTGGAATACAGAACTTATTAAGTACAACGGTACAGCGAAACTCGAATCGGTTATATTGAAAAACAGTAAATCAGGAAAAGAAGAGGTAAAGAAAATTGACGGGGTGTTTATCGCGATCGGACATAAACCAAACACGGGAATTTTTAAGGGGATTGATTTGGATGAAAAAGGTTACGTTGTCAGGAAAGTAACAAAAGATGAGAAGGGATTGTTAAAATTCAGAAGTTCCACTTCCGTTGAAGGTGTTTTTACAGGCGGAGACGTTCATGATTACCGTTACCGGCAGGCTGTAACAGCAGCCGGTTTTGGTTGCATGGCTGCTTTGGATGCTGATAAGTGGTTAATGGAACAGGAGAAATAGGAATTTATTTCTCCGGACTGAACCGGAGAGCGGCGGAATTGATGCAATACCTTTTTCCTGTCGGAGGAGGGCCGTCCTGGAACAGATGACCCAAGTGTGATCCGCAATTTCCACAAAGAACTTCGGTTCTAACCATTCCCCGACTACTGTCTTTATTGAGATCAATTATACCGGTATCGGCCGCCTTGTAAAAACTCGGCCAACCGGTGTCTGAATCAAATTTTTCTTTTGATGAAAAAAGAATGTTGTTGCAAGCAACGCAATGGTAAGAACCGGGTTGGTGATTGTCCCAGAATTTACCTGAGAAAGGAGCCTCCGTACCTTTAAGACGGCAAATTTCAAACTGTTCACCGGTGAGCTTTTTTTTCCAGTAATCTTCGGTTTTATTTTTCATATTAATGATATTAAAATTTATTTAGGTTTTTCACCATTCGGAGTATAAACTGCTATATATACGCGTCCGGCTTTATCGTCTGAAATGTAAAGATTACCCCTGGTGTCAAAAATCAAATCAACAGGCCGGCCAATCGCCTGTGAGCCTTTTAAAAAACCATCAATAAAATCTTCCATTTTGATTATTTTACCATCTTCAACATCGAGTCTGATAACTTTATATCCTACCGGAGTGGAACGATTCCAGGAACCGTGCAGAGCAACAAGCAAGTCATTTTTCCAGTATTTCGGATATTTATCTGAAATGACAAAAGTTAAACCTAAAGGAGCAGAATGTGCCTCAAAATCATAATAAGAAGGAGTTTTCCCAAATTCATTACAGACATTAATCTTGCCAATAATTTTATATTCAGTTTTGTCAAAACTACTATCGTGAATATTTTTTCCGAAACAGACAGGCCATCCGTAATCTTTATTTTCTTCAATAATATTGATTTCATCGGGAGGCAAATTATCTCCTAAGAAGTCCCGGCCCATTTCAGTTGCCCATACTTCCTGACTTTGGGGATGTGTAGTGATAAAAACCGCATTTCTTAACCCTTGAGCATAAATCCGGGGATTAACACCTTCCGAATCAGATTTTATTACGGATCCGTACCAAGGATTTTTTTCATGACAGACGTCACATGATGAACCGATGGAAACATAAAGATTGCCTTTTTTATCAAAATCCAGACTTCTGGTAAAATGACGGCCTCCCGGAGGAATATCAAAAAGCTTTTTATCAAAAACCGCTTTTTTAGAATTTTCATCCCAAATATACCGGGTAACGGAAGTTTCCGCAGCAATATATAATTTGTCCTGCCAGAAAGCCAGGCCGTGAGGGTTTTTGATTCCTGAAAGGATTTCCAGAATTTGATCTGCCTGACCGTTATTATCATTATCCGGCAGAGCGACAATTTTACCCTGAGCAGTTAATGAAGCTAAAAGTGTTCCGCCGGGTGAAAATTCCAAATCACGGATTTTTTCCAAGTCCTTGGCAAAAATTTCTATTCGAAATCCCTTTGGAAGCCTTAGGGAAAGTTCGGTAGGTGTTATTGGCGGACTTTTATTTTCTCCGGTAATGCCCTTTTCATTTTGTTGAAGCGAAGGAATGTCATATGGAGGTAATATTGCCGGGCGCAGATCTCCAATTTTATTTCGGATTATTACCAGGGATGTAATTAAAATAATAAATGAAGCAATATAGGTAAAGATTCTTTTCAAGGTTTTGATAGTATGCCGATTTTAAGCGTATAAGTCAATTTAAGTTGAAGCTATTTTTACCCCAGTACCAGACCCGATTAAATCGGTACGGTACGGGGTTTCGGACTATACCTTAAAAGAAGTCTTTCAAACAAGTGCTGGGAGTCCTCACTTATCTGTTGACAATAAAGAAAGTAATTTATAAAATTGTGAACCTAGGCCCGATTAGATCCTGTGAAAGTCCCGACTAAGACGGGCAGTATTTAATTTATAAAAGCGTTATCATACCGGTTTTTTCCACCGGTAAAGCTGCGACTGAAAACATTCCGATTAAGGATTGATTAAGGTTGGCCGGGAATTCCCGTGACAGAATAAATGAGATTTCCGCTTTCGCTGTCACCTTCGCTGTCACCTTCGCTAAAGCTATGGTGACCAAGAAAGCTATGGTGACCAAGAAAGCTATGGTGACCAAGAAAGCTACGGCGGGATAAAATAGGTGGCACCACGGCGTAAAATCGCCCGGCGGGATCAGGCCGCAAGCGGTTTAACCGTCCTAGTAACGGACGGTTTTTTAGTGACATAAATTAGTATAAACTGTATTAGTATATAGAGGAGGAAAAATGTTGGATATAAATTTTATAAAAGAAAATAAGGAAACCGTTAAAAAGGCTGCCAAAGATAAAAACAGAGAAATAGATATCGAGCGGCTTTTAGAAGTTGACAAATTACGCAGGGAACTTATTACCAAAGTTGAAAAAATAAGGTCCGAAAGAAATATATTAAGCAAATCAAAAACGATAACTGAAGAAGCGAGGGAGAAGGGAAAAAAACTTAAAAAAGAAATTACCCTTTTGGATGAAGAGTTGAAAAGAACAGAAACAGAATTTCTAAATTTGATGTATCAGGTGCCAAATATTCCTGATAAAAGTGTTCCTGTCGGGCCGGATGCTTCATTTAACAAAGAAGTTAAAAAGTGGGGGGAAATACCTGAATTTAATTTTAAACCAATGGACCATATTGCTCTTTGCAATAAACTTGACCTTTTTGATTTGGAAAGAGGATCAAAAATCGCGGGATTCCGGGGATATTTTTTGAAAAATGAAGCAGCGCTTATGGAGATGGGAATTTTAGCCCACACTTTTAAAAAACTTGTTAATAAAGGTTACACACCTTTAATAGCACCCAGTTTAGTCCGTGAATTCACATTGTTTGGGAACGGGCAATTTCCCTGGGGAAAAGAAGAAGTTTATTTAATGGAGAAGGACAATTTATATCTGGCGGGGACAGCGGAAGTTCCGGTAACGGCTTATTTTTCCGGAGAAACACTTTCAGTGAAAGAACTTCCAAAAAAATTTGTCGCCTTTTCAGCCTGTTTTCGCAGGGAAGCCGGAAGTTACGGAAAGGATACAAAAGGTCTTTATAGGCTTCACCAGTTCAATAAAATAGAACAGGTAATTATTAATAAAAACGATTATGAGGGTTCATTAAAACTGCACGAAGAGCTTTTACACAATAGCGAAGAAGTTTTACAAGATCTTAAACTTCCTTATAGGGTAATGCTGATGTCAACCGGTGATATGGGAGAACCCCAGATAAAAAAGTATGATGTTGAAACTTACATGCCGAGCAGAAAGGGGTACGGGGAGACAATGTCCAATTCATTCATGGGTGATTTCCAAACCAGAAGGTTAAATATCCGATACAGAAATGATAAAGGAATGACTGAATATACCCACAGTTTAAACAATACAGCAGTTGCTTCACCAAGAATCTTAATTGCCATCCTGGAAAATTACCAACAGAACGACGGATCCGTTGTTGTTCCCGAAATTTTAAGAGAATATGTAGGTGCAGACGTAATCAATCCAAAGTAGGATACTCATATAAATGGATATCAGTGAAATATTAGACCTTATTATTATCGGCAGCGGACCGGCCGGATTAACTTCTTCGATATACGCTTCATGTTTTCATCTTAAACATACGGTAATCGGTGAGCATCTGGGAGGTCAGCTTCAGTACGCACCACATATTCTGAATTATCCGGGATTTCCGGATATTTCGGGAAGAGAACTGACTGAAAGAATGGTTGAACAGGTGAACAAAAGAGAAGGGAAAATTATTACAGACAGGGTTAATAAGATATCGAATTACCAGATAATCATTGATAATATTCAATTAAAAGGATATCTGGCGGAAACGCAAACAGGAAATAAATATTTCGGAAGAGCAATTATTTTGGCAACCGGAACTGAAAGAAGAAAGTTAAATATTCCGGGAGAAGTGGAATATACTGCCAAAGGCGTACATTATTGCGCCACATGTGAACAATTTGATTATGAGGGAAAAACCTGCGTCATAGTAGGGGGAGCAAACAGTGCAGTTCAGGCGGCTGTGGAACTGGCGCAGGCTGCCGGGAAAGTATATATAATGTACCGTGGAGATCAATTAAGAGGCGATCCTATTTGGATTGAACAGATCGAAAGAATTAAGAAAATTGAAGTATTTTATAAAACAGAGGTTTTGGAAATTTTGGGGGACGGAAATTCAGTTAATGGAGTCAAATTCAAAATAAGAGATGATTCTTCGCGAGGAATAAAGATTTTAAACACCGATAAAGTCTTTATTGAGATCGGAGGAATTCCGGGAACTTCACTGGTAATTCCCCTGGGCGTGACAATGGATAAAGGAGGATATATTATTGTTGATGATACACTGGCGACTAATATTTCCGGAATTTTTGCAGCAGGAGACCTGGTCAGTTACGGATTATCAATAGAACAAATTTCATCGGCTGTGGGATTAGGAGCAAGAGCGGCAGCATCCGCATTTGCCTATCTAAAGCAAAAAAAAGCCCCAATCTTATGGGGACAAAGCCATATTAAAAGATGACAGGGGAATATTGACAAAAAGATATATTATTAAATTAAATAATATGGAGAAAAAGAAGAAAGAGAAAGACAGAGAGATCCATTTGGCAGTATTAAAACAAATGGTAAAACTGTCAACCAGCGGATTCGGACTGGTAGCAGCACTGGCTTGGAATAATCTGATCCAGGAATTAGTAAACAGTTACATAAAACCCCACCTGCCGCAGGGAAGCACAATAATATCCCTGCTTTTATATGCCTTACTGGTAACTGTTTTGGCAGTACTGGTGACTTATAATTTAACCCGCCTGGCGGAAAAAGTTGAAGAGCTTAACGACAGAATCAGAAACCGCAGAAGATCCAGGGATCAGGATGAATAAACGGGGTGTCAGAATTTGACAAACCGATCATTCTTTTAATAAAATCGGAAAAGCGCCATGAAAAAAAATCTTTTTAACCCCCCAATTTCACTCCAAATTTTTGGAGGATAAATATTGGGAGATAAAGGATAAACAGTCAAAAAACAATGAAATCTCCCTAGAAAAGGGAGATTTTTTATATATGCAAATTGAGGAATTACGGAATAGATTACCAGGTCAAGTCCAAGTACCATTGGACAATCCTTTAGCTAAAAGAATTAGATTGTTAGAAGAAGAACAGTCAGCGGGAAGCGCGATTATTTTTGACGGCAGTGATCCGGCAAAAGTTGACATATATGGAAAGTTAACGACTCTTTCCGACTTAAGGAAAATTCAAGATGGACTGACAGAGCTCAGATTAAAAAAGCTGGCATCAAATACGTTATCAGATTCTTTGAGATTATTTTTTGAAAATGATGCTTTGGATATTGAAGAGAAGTTGACTCCGATTTCTGCCAGTTTAGAAATCTGGCAGTTTTCTGAAAATTCTTTCACCAGGGATTGGTCAGAAGAAGGAATTTTACCGGAACATATTATCGGGCTAAAAGAAATTTGCCAATTATTGGAGATTGAAGAAACAAACGCAGTTTCAGTCCGGGATTATTTACAGGCTTACAGGCAGTATTTTGAATTTTTTTTATGGAGAATCAGTGAAATTAAAAAAATACCGGATTTATCCGAGCAGCTTGTTACTACTTCATTATATCAGCGGTTACCAGACGAGTTAAAAGACTTTCATACCAAAAGATTACCCCAAACATGGATATCCTTATTAGAAGAGGAAGAAAAGATGGGATTTCAGGTATCATCTCCAAAATGGCACAGAGTATTTCGGGAAAAATCAAGGCGAGAAATGGTAGCGAGCTGGGTTTCCGGAGTCGATTCCAACGCTCATTATATTGAAAGTGAGCTTATGACGCTTCGGCGAGGCTATGCTGCAACAGCAGAAATACTGGGAATAGGTATTACAGAAAGTGTTGACGATATCGGACAAAAGGTACCTGAGCTCAGTATGCCGGATTTAAATCAGGCGGTTGAGTATTTATATGAAGGAATGAGAAAAACAATGGGCGACCGGGATGCAGTTACTTTAATTATGGGAATAAGCGGGGATCTTGATTCCTCAGCTCAATTAGCCCTGCTTTCTGAAGTAATAAAAAAATACGGTCTACCATACACGATTCACGCTTATTATTTAAAAAAAGATCATCATAACAGCCGTTTCAGAAGAATTAATGAATTAATAGACCATATTAACAATCAGAAAAGTGATCCGATAGTCCAATTGCATGTTTATGAAGGAATGTATGCATATGAATTGATGTTGCAAGAACTGGTTACTGAAAGCCGTGAATTCTTAAAACCAAACAGCGATTTTGCCCTAAAAGCAGTGAGTTTAATTGTAGCAGCTGCCCAAGAATCAATGGATAAAATGGGAGTAATCGGGGAGGATGCGGAAAGACGTCATAGAAAAGCAGGAGGAATAGCTAAACCAACAACTGAAATAGAAGAACTGGCTGCGCTTTTAGGATCAGAACCGACAATGAAGCAGATTAAAGAGTTTTTTTCAAGAATTAAGGGTGATGAGGATAACATTGTCATAACATCCGATCAAATATTAAATTTAATCGGGAATATAACCCAAAATGATCAGAAGTTAAGAATTTCAATAGAAGAATCTTTTGATAAAAGAGAACAATCAAACTTAATCCATGAAATGCTGATTGCAATAAGGGGAAATTTGTGCAGGAAGTATGATTATCCGATAACAGTCAGTGCACAACAGTTATCCGAGATAACTACTGAAAATTTTACTACTTCAGACACTTTTGTTTCATGGTTTCCGTTTGCGAAAATACCGAAAACCGTTATAGCCCATATTTTTAAAGAATACATATTACAATCTAACGGAGGAATCAGTCTTAACGAATGGAAGAAGTTTCCAATGAAATATTTAGTACCTTATTATCCTGATTTCATGCAAATCAGTGAGACAAACGGCAGAAAAATAATAAGCCGGAATGCCTGGTTTATTCAGGAATTTGATAGAGTTGAAGTTGATGTAAAAAGCAGCGGTATTCCTGAGGAAGTTTGGGATGAAATAAAGCAGGTTGATGAAAAAAACTATATCAAGGTAGACGGCAGAATACTTTGGTATTTGGATCCATACCTTCATTATTTCCTGATTAACGGTTTATCAGAGAAGTCCGTCAATGAACTTCAAGAAAAATATCCAGCGAGAAAAACCGATATACAACTTACAGCTTTTTTGCTTTCAGGAGCAAGAGAAAAGAAACAAAAAGATCTTTATATGATGAAGACAGCTAATTTCAGATAATCGTCCGGCTATTTTAATTAGCAGGTTTGGTGTTTATTTGAGGAATATAATTTCTTTTTATTCCCATCAGATTGGTATAGTTTGCAATATCTATAAAAACCTCATCTAATTTACCTTGCGATTTATATTTTTTAGGTGGATAAATTCCAGATTCTTCCAGAAAACTTTTAAATGATTGTAAATAATAGAATTGTAATTGATATTGGTGAAGATCACCGCCATGGCGTTTGTAGGCATCTTTCATCCGATCCAAAAAGGAGCGGACAATTCTGCATTTTGGCCAATATTTATCACTACCCGGCCGATCAACTACAGAGTAATCGGCAAGCATCAGAATAAGTCTCTCCAATGAAACAGGAAACTGATTACCATCGTCTGATTTATTATCCGTCAAATGGTATATGCCATGGGCAGCTGTTTCAGCATGAGCGGGTGAAGCAAAGGCAAGCATCAAAGCTACGGAACGGGCGATATGAGTACTTCTTATAAAATTTTCAACCTTTATTTGTTTAGATTTGGTTACTATCGGGTGCCGACGAAAAAGAGGAATAAGGTCGGTTTTATCCAGATGTAATTCTTGAATATCTTTGCCGTCAATCACATTTCCGATGTCATGATAAGCGGTGGCAACTGTCAGCAGCGGCAGGTCGACTATTTTGAATCCGGCCGACTGAGTTGAGATATTATTTAAAGCGGAAGCAACATCTACCGCATATTTAGTGGTAACTACTGAATGGCTAAACGGATTGTATTTTGCAGAGTTTTCTATTTCAACCAGCCGGTGCATTAGTTTTAGTTCTTCAGCTTTTTTAAGAAAATTGAGACTACTTTGGTATTCCGGATAAACCGGACCCCAACTTTCAACCATGTAAGCAAGTTTATTATTAAAAATAGTACCTAAATCAATAAGCTGAGGGGTGAGTTCGAAAAAGGATTCATGTCTATACATAAATTTGTGCAGAAGGGAGTTATTTTAACACTTATTCTTTAATTTGGGTATTTACAACAAGCTTTTTTGTTTAGCTTGATATCCAGATTTAATTTTGAGATGACGGTAGGCTTTTTCGGTAACCTGACGGCCGCGGGGGGTCCGTTTGAGGAGACCGATCTGCATTAAATACGGCTCGATGACTTCTTCAAGCGTACCGATATCTTCCGAGAGGGTAGCAGCCAGAGTTTCTATTCCGACGGGACCGCCCTGATGTTTTTCAATTAATGCCTTAAGCAGGCGCCTGTCGGAATCATCAAGGCCCAACTCATCAATTTCCAGAAGACCGAAAGCTTCCGTTAAAACAGTATCATCGATATTCCCCTTTTCTTTAACCTGGGCAAAATCACGCGCTCTTTTAAGGAGTTTTAATGCAATTCTTGGTGTTCCTCTGGCTCTTTTAGCCAGTTCGCCGGTAGCATTACTTTCAACTTTCAGGTTAAGTTTAACGGCAGCATTGACAATAATTGTTTCCAAATCTTCGGGAGGATAAAAATTTAATCTCTGGACAATACCGAAGCGGTCTCTTAACGGGGCTGACATTAAGCCGATTCTGGTGGTTGCGCCAATGATGGTAAATTTGGGAAGATCAAGTCTTAATGTTCTGGCAGAGGGACCTTTGCCGATAACAATATCAAGAGCAAAGTCCTCCATGGCAGGGTAAAGGGTTTCTTCAACAACTTTATTAAGCCGGTGGACTTCATCAATAAATAAAACATCACCATGTTCAAGATTAGTAAGAATTGAGGCTAAATCACCTGATCTTTCAATAGCAGGCCCGGAAGTTATTCTTATATTGACTCCCATTTCTTTAGCAATAATGTATGAAAGAGTGGTTTTACCAAGTCCCGGAGGGCCATAAAGAAGGATATGTTCAACCGGTTCTTTCCTTTTTTTGGCGGCAGTGAGGGCGATATGGAGAGAGTGTTTTACTTTTGACTGACCGAAAAACTCTTTCCAGTCGGAGGCGCGCAGCGAAGTAAAAAGTATTTCTTCCTCAGGTGTGTCCTTAATTTTATTTTTTTGTATTGGAATTTGTTTACCGGGCATTATTTCAGTTTTTTTTAGCGAAATATTTCAGAGCAAGTTTTATTTTATCCGATGTTGATCCCTGTGAGTCTTTAGTTGATTTTACCGCTTCTTTGGCTTCTTTTGTTGAGAAACCAAATGATTTGAGTGCTTCAATTATTTCACCGGTTTCGCCTGATTCTCCGGTAAGATCAAGTTCGGAAAGGCTGCCTAACTTCGGCCTGATTTCAATAATCAATTTCTGAGCGTTTTTTTTACCCAATCTGGGAACACCGGTGAAAAAATCGACGTCACCTTTTATAATTGCCTCTTTTATTTTATCCGGTTTATTTATTGAGAAGATGGAGAGAGCCAATTTTGGACCGATTCCCGATACGGTCAGAAAGAGCTCAAATAAGGTAAGATTTTCCTGATCGGCAAAACCATACAGATCAAGGGCGTCATCCCGGACATGAGTATAAGTGTAAAGCGAGATTTTATCTCCGGCGTTAATTTTGGCAATAAGATTTATCGGAGTGAAGACCTTATAGCCGACTCCGCACGTTTGAAGAATGAGATAAGATATTCCTTTAAATTTAACTAAACCTTCAAGATAAGCGATCATTTATATTGGATTTCATTTTATACGAAAAACAGTGGGTTAAAGCAATAGCGGCGGCATCGGCAACGTCATCGGGGGAAAGGATTTCCGGGAGTTTAAGAATTTGCTTAACCAGGATCTGAATCTGATTTTTATCCGCCCGGCCGTAACCGGTCATGGCCATTTTTACCTGCAAAGGGGTGTACTCGGTTACCCCAATATTATTTTGAAACAGCGCCAATTGAATCACTCCTCTTGACTGGCCAACCAAAAAAGCAGTCTTGGCATTGGTATTGAAAAATAGATTTTCCAGGACAGCGATATCGGGCCGGTGTATTAATAATATTTCCGTAATTTCCCTGTAGATGGTCGAAAGCCTTTTTTGAAGAGTATCCCGGGGAAGGGTAATAACGGCATGCGAGTAGAGAAGTGTCTGTTTGCCATTTTTTTCTGAAACAACGGCGCAACCGGTTATGGCGACACCGGGGTCAATACCCATGACAATCATACATGCGGATTATAGCATGAAGCGATTCGTTGAACGGATATGGAAGTTTCCCTCTTCCATTAAGCTGGAATGAGGGGGATTTTTGTTATCTATTAAGCTAAAATAAAATCTATGCCATGGGGGATATTTTTAATAATCAATCTATCTGCTGCGACAATCCGGGAATATTTTAATAAACAGATTGCAGACAGGATAGATCCGTTTACCGGGTATCTTCATCTTCTCGGTTTTACATCCTTTTGGATGGCAATTTTTAATTTTATTGTTTTTCGGAAGTTACCGGTATTTGACGTGACGGTTGCTTTAAGCGGAGTATTTTTTATTACCGGGTTTATCGGGTATTTGAGCGCAGTGAAATATTCCCTGTCGCAGTCAATCCTGTTTCAGTCTTATTCCATACTGGTGACAGTTATGCTAACCGCGATATTTTTAGGTGAAGGGAGATATCTGGATGTGACTACAATAACAGGGCAGAAAATAGTTGGCGGGGGAGTGTTGGCGTTTATGGCTTTATGGTTTCTTCTTCGAACTGACAAAAAGAGTGAGGAGCGATTGGAGAAGAAGTGGCTTATTTTTATTCTGATTACCATATTTTCCATCGGAGTTGGGGCCTTTTCGTCACTTTTTTTCATCAGAAAATACAGCCCGGTGACTGTTATATATAATCAGACTTTGTCTTTTACTCTTTTAATTATTGTAAATTTGCTAATGAGGAAGAGGATATTTTTACCCATGAAACTGACAAAGCTGACATTTACCTGTTCGATATTTTCTTCAATTGCCGTTTTGTCATTTTTTGAAGCTTTAAAGTCAGTTCCGGCAGCCAAGTTTCTTCCTCTGCAGCAGGTTTCGTTGGTAATACTGACCATGATTACCAGCATTATATTTTTCAATGAAAAGAAATTTTTTACAGGAAAGAGACTTTTGGGAATGGGGTTGGGACTAATAGGAATAGTGCTTCTGGTGACGGGGTGAATGTTTAATATATATAATAATGTAGTATCCTCCTGAACTTACCGTTTAGTTCAGGTTCTATTCGAACACGCCTCACGGAGCGTTCTAAGGAGGATTCAAGAAACGCTAAAGTCATTAAAATTAATTAAGCGTTTCTAAAATATGGAAACAACTGATGATTTGAGTGAAGTTTTTGACGTGGTTGACAGGGAAGATAAAGTAGTGGGGAAGGCAACACGGGGACAAGTCCATTCGGATCCAAAACTTATTCACAGAAGTACCGGAATATTCGTTATAAATAATAATGACAAAATATTTCTTCAGAGAAGGAGTTTGACGAAAGATACTGATTCACTGAAGTGGACAATTTCATGTTCAGGGCATGTTCCGTCGGGGGAAACTTATGAAATGGCGGCAAAACGAGAGCTTGAGGAAGAACTGGGAATAAAAGATGTCAGTCTTTTTTATTTGTGCAAATATCTTTATTCTGCCGGGAAGGAATCGGAAATAACGGTTCTATATAAAACTAATTATGACGGAGTTATTACCTTGAAATCAGATGAGATTTTGGAGGGAAAATTTTTCAGCAGGGACGAGATAATCATAGCTGCAAAAACAGGTGAAATCGAACTTAATTTGTACGGAAAAATAGCCCTTGGGAGATTAGGAATTTTAAAAGGTATATAATTAGTTAGAAAATATGACTGAGATTAATCCTTTCGCAAGCGCTTTGAGACAACTGGATAAAGCTTTAAGATATTTGAAACTGGAAAATTGGCAGGTTGAAAAGTTCAGAAATCCGGATAAGATTATTACGGTTTATTTTCCCGTTGAAATGGATGACGGGACTAAAAGAATTTTCCACGGTTTCAGAGTGCAGTACAACAACAGCCGCGGACCTTATAAAGGAGGGATCCGTTATCATCCCCAGGTAGATATGAATGAGGTAAATGCATTGGCTTTTTGGATGGCTATAAAATGTGCTGTAGCTGACATTCCGATGGGAGGCGGTAAAGGCGGAATTGAAGTTGATCCAAAAAAACTGTCAGAGGGTGAATTGGAAAGATTAAGCCGGCAGTATGTTAAAGCTATTGTAAATGATATCGGATCTGATATTGATGTTCCGGCACCGGATGTCAATACTTCTTCCAAAATTATGGCATGGATGATTGATGAGTACTTAAATTTAAAACTCAAAAACCAAAGCTCAAATGTCAATACCGGAGAGTCTCATAAATTAATGGCGACTTTTACCGGGAAACCTATCGATAAGGGTGGAAGCGCGGGAAGGAACGAGGCAACAGGAAGGGGCGGTTTTTTTGTTCTTGAGGATCTTATCAAAAAAATTAAGCTCAAAGGCAGATACGGAAAGAATTATACAGTTGCCGTGCAGGGATTCGGGAATGTCGGATACCATATTGCCAAGTTTTTATTTGAAGCCGGATACCGGATTGTGGCTTTGTCCGATTCTAAAGGAGCAATAGTAGTTAACAATATTGAAAAGGACTGTTTTAATCCGAATCTGGTTCTTGATTGCAAAAAGGAGAAAGGAACATTGGCTTCCTGTTATTGTGTAGGATCAGTCTGTGATTTGAAAAACGGCAAGAATATTACCAATGAGAAACTGTTGGAGCTTCCGGTAGACATACTAATTCCGTCTGCTATGGAAAACCAGATAGTTAAAGAAAACGCCGGTAAAATTAAAGCAAAAATAGTATTGGAAATGGCAAACGGACCAACCACACCTGAGGCTGATGAAATTCTTTACAGAAGTAATATAATTATCGCGCCTGATGTTTTGGCAAATTCCGGCGGAGTAACTGTTTCATATTTTGAATGGCTGCAGAATATCCGGAATGAAGTATGGGATGAGAGTGAAGTCAACAAGCGATTAAAAAATAAAATTGTAGCCGCATTGGGCAACGTATTTGACGAGGCTAAAAACAGGAGAGTTGATTTGAGAACGGCGGCATTTATTCTGGCGATAAAAAGAATTACTGCAGCAACTTGATCTCAGGAATTTTGACCCGATAAATTCAAATTCCATTGACAGCCATATATGTTTTTGGTAAGTTGATAATAATTCTTATTAATCCGTTCAACTCGAAAAGGAGCAAATTATGCCCGTGAGAAAAACAACTGAAAAAGTGAGAAATTCAACAATAGAAAAAAGCCCCTCAAAAAACGTAATTAATTATCTGTTAATAGGACTAATTGTTATCAGTGCATTCATTATCGGTTCCCTTTATCAAAAAGTTAAATTATTGGAAGGGGGAACAGTAAAACCGGTCAATCAGGCAGCAGAAGTTAATAATCAGCCGATTATTCCACCCGCCGCTTCCAAACAAGATATTAAGATTAATAATGATGATCCCGTTTTAGGATCTTCAAAAGCAAAAGTGACAGTTGTTGAATTTTCCGACTTTTTATGTCCGTACTGTGCCGCATTCAGCGGTGTGAACAGTAATATGGTTCTGCAAATGAAGGAAAGATTCGCCGATTGGGAACCGGCACTTCCCGGACTGAAAAAAGATTATATCGATAAAGGCCTGATAAGATTTGTTTTTAAGGATTATCCTTTGCACGGTGAAGAAGCAATACTGGTTCATCAGGGAGCCAAATGTGCCCAGGATCAGGATAAATTCTGGGAATTTCATGATGTTATTTTTGAAAAATACGGGGAAGAAAACCTAACTTATTCTAAGGATACACTCAAAGATATGGCGGGAAAGTTAAGTTTAAATCAGAATGATTTCGACAATTGTCTTGACGGTGATAAATATGCCCAAAAAATGAGAGATGCGATAAGTTATGCTCAATCGGTCGGAGCACAGGGGACGCCGGCAACTTATATTAACGGTAAGCTTGTTTCCGGAGCTGATACATATTCAGCCTTCAAAACGCTAATTGAAGAAGAATTGAAGAAATAGTCAACTTTAATTCTATACTTTCTTGCGGATTTTAAGAGGAAAGAAAGAATTAATAAAGCATATAAGGGAGAAAAATATGCGATTGACAAAATTGGTTATTATTAGATACAATACATATTTGCCGATGATAGGTAAATTGAGAAACTGAAGGAAGATGAAAGAAATTCAACGTATTATGCGTTTTTCCAATAAAACTTCATAGCGTCTTTCAGTTTTCTGCGAAACCATTCAGGCGAGTATCTTTTTAGCGGCGGGACCTTTGGGATTTTTCAAAGGGAAGAGTCAGGGGTCTTTGCTTTTGCGCTGTTTAAAAAACGGAGTAATTTTGCGGAAGCCGCCCGTTGAACTTTACGGGCCCGAAGTTTAAACGGTTGAACACTTCATTTGCAATGAAGAGGCAGGCGGTTCGATTCCGCCCGGGTCCACCCGTTCGTCGCTTTGCTCCTCAGGGCAAGCCGCGTTCGTCGTTTCGCTCCTCAGGGCAAGCCTCTTGGAGTCAGGAGGTTTACCCTGAAGCCGCGATGCGGCTGAAGGGCTCTTTGAAAAGTGAATAGAATGTAAGTCCAATAATAGCCCGCCGTCGCTAAAGCTATGGCGGGCGAAGTAGGACCGATCTTTATAACCACGTTAATCCCGATTTATCGGGATGCGTGGTCAACCTTAAAGTCTACTCATAATGTCAACAATGGATGCCTAGGCGGTTATGGCCGAGGAAGGACGCTTGCATACCAGCGATATCGCCGTTGAGGCGGCCAGCAGCCAGCGAAACGGCGGTTTCCGAATCGAGCAATCGCCCCGATATTACATCGGGGAGGTAATAATGAAAGGTTCCGATCTAATCGGGACAAATAGTTGTTACCGGGGCACCGGGCGAACTGAAACATCTAAGTAGCCCGAGGAAAAGAAATCAATTAACGAGATTCCGTCAGTAGCGGCGAGCGAAAGCGGAAGAGCCTAAACCCTTCGATTCGACTTTGCTCCGCAAAGGCTCACTCAGGGCAAGCCCTGGGAGAGTCTAAAGGGGTTCACCCCGAGCGAGGCGAAGCCGAGTCGAGGGGGGTTGCAGGGTCTTGCACAAGGGATGGGAAGCGGATAGTAGAATATCTTGGAATAGATAGTCATAGAGAGTGAAAACCTCGTATACGAAATCCAAATCCCCCCTGCGAGATTCCTAAGTACCATGAAGCACGGCAAAACTTCGTGGGAATCCGGGTGGTCCACCATCCAAGGCTAAACACCATAACCGACCAATAGTGAACAAGTACCGTGAGGGAAAGGTGAAAAGTCCCCCGGAAGGGGAGTGAAATAGTACCTGAAATTGTTGACTAACAAACAGACGGAGTCCCGATAAAATCGGGATGACGTCGTGCCTATTGAAGAATGAACCGATGAGTTTCCGGTTAACGGCTATAGTCTAAGTCACTTTGTGACGGAGACGCAGTGAAAGCAAGCTCTAATTGAGCGATTCTGTCGTTAACGGAGGACCCGAAACCGGGTGAGCTAAGCATGGACAGGGTGAACCCCGATGAAAATCGGGGGGAGGCCCGAACCCGTTGTTGTTGCAAAAACATGGGATGATCTGTGCTTAGGGGTAATATGCCAATCGAACCCGGAGATAGCTGGTTCTCCCCGAAATATATTTAGGTATAGCGGTCTGTTTATAGATCTTGGGGGTAGAGCACTGGATGGGTTATCGAGCTTACGCGAGATAGCTCAATCAAACTCCGAATACCAGGATTATTACAGGCTAGTCAGTCCGGCTCGGCTAAGCGAGTCAGGTCGAGCGGGGGAACAACCCAAACTCCCAATTAAGGCCCCAAAATTTTGGCTAAGTTGTAAAGGAAGTAAGATTTCCACGACACCCAGGAGGTTGGCTTAGAAGCAGCCATCCTTGAAAGAGTGCGTAACAGCTCACTGGATGAGAAGTTTTGCGCCGAAAATGAACGGGGATAAGCCAAGTGCCGAAATTGGAGATTCCGATGCAAATCGGGATAGTAGGGGAGCGTTCCTGTTGCAGTGAAGCTTACGGTGTAAACCGGAGTGGAGCGGCAGGAAGTGAGAATGTCGGTATGAGTAGCGAGAGTCCGATGAAAATTCGGACCGCCGAAAGCCCAAGGTTTCCGTCCCAACGTTCATCGAGGACGGGTTAATCGGATCTAAGGCGAGTCCCCGTTTAATCGGGGGGTAGCTCGATGTACAAGCCGTCGAAATTCGGCTATAGTTTTAAGTGTCTCCTAGGGGGTGACGAGATTGGAGTAACAGAGTCCTGTACACACGGGATTCAAATTACAAGATAGTGATAATCGGAAAATCCATTATTGCGTTTAATCAAGTAATGAATAAGAGTTCAAAGCCGCAAGGCTGCGAGCAATTCTGTGATCTTCAGTGTCCAAGAAAAGTCTCATAGGGTTCCGATTTATCGGGACAAACGCTTAAAGCTTCCGTACCGCAAACCGACACAGGTGGGCTGGTAGAGTATACTAAGGCGATCGGGAGAAAACGGTTCAAGGAACTCGGCAAATCAGCTGGGCGTAACCTATGGGAGATGCCCTTCCCGTCAGAATGGTGTTTCTAAGACATGTCTGCGTTAGAGAGTTTAAACACTTTCTAAATTCAGGGTGATTTTAGGACCAGCATTCTGACGGGACGCAGCGAAAGACGCTAACCGACTGTTTAACTAAAACACAGGTCTCTGCAAAGCCGAAAGGCAAAGTATAGGGGCTGACGCCTGCCCAGTGCACGAAGGTTAAGATTTTTGGGTGATCCCTGATGCAAATCGGGGTAAGCTTAGAACTCAAGCCCGTGTGAACGGCAGCAGTAACTATAACTGTTCTATGGTAGCGAAGTTCCTTGTCGGGTAAGTTCCGACCCGCACGAAAGGCAGAACGAGTTAGCGACTGTCTTGAGCCGTTACCCGGCGAAATTGAAATGGCTGTGAAGATGCGGCCTACTTGCACCTGGACAAAAAGACCCCGTGGAGCTTTACTGTAGCTTGGCATTGAGAAGACGTTTTTAACTGTCGAGAATAGGAGGGACCCCCCGATTTTATCGGGGGGAACAGTGGAATACCTCTCTTTGGAATCGTTAACCCTAATCCTTTGGCCGCACAAAAAACCGGCAAGGAGACAGTGTCTGGTGGGCAGTTTCGCTGGGGAGGTGGCCTCCAAAAAGGTAACGGAGGCGTACAAAGGTCGGCTTATCCCGGATGGAAATCGGGATGAAAGTGCAAACGCATAAGCCGGCTTGACTGCGAGACATACATGTCGAGCAGACGCGAAAGCGGGTGTTAGTGATCCTCGTTACGGCTGTGGTTGCCGTACGGGCTTAACGGATAAAAGCTACCCCGGGGATAACAGGCTGATCGGGCCCGAGAGTCCATATCGACGGCCCGGTTTGGCACCTCGATAGACTAGAGCAAATTGTCGAGGTTAAATTCGGCTCATAACGGAGAAAGCCTAATATTTTGAACCCAGAAAAAAAATTTGAATATTAGGTTAACACCGTGGGAAGTCCCGCATTGTGCGGGACCCCGTAACGACTGATGTCCCGATTAAATCGGGACTGAGATGGAATTCTCACATTGATCTTCCATCAGACGCCGAACCCCGTACCAAAAGGTACAGGGAAGGTATAGTCTACACCATTAGTAATAATGGATATTGTGGTCGGCTCACCCTATCCCGGGGCTGGAGAAGGTCCCAAAGGTCCGGCTGTTCGCCGGTTAAAAGGGTACGCGAGCTGGGTTCAGAACGTCGTAAGACAGTTCGGTCTCTATCCGGTGCAAGCGTTGGATACTTGAGGGGAGCTCTTGCTAGTACGAGAGGACTGCGAGGGAGGAATCCCTGGTGTGCCAGTTGTGGGACAGAGTGCCTGCAGCAAGCTGGATAGCTATATTCCTACGGGATAAGCGCTGAAAGCATCTTAAGCGCCAAGCCCACCCCAAGATAAGGTATCCTTATGAGACCCCTGGAAGACTACCAGGTTGATAGGCGGAAAGTGTACGCACCGTGAGGTGTTTAGCTTATCCGTACTAATTGGTCCAGAGTAAATTTTAAGGTTAAGATCATCCTTTAACGGATATTACATTTCTATTCACTTTTCAGAGAGTCATTTTCCCGATATAATCGGGATCAGGATAATAATTTGCGTTTGAGTCTTTCGGTCTTTGGAGCGGAGTGGAACTACCTTTTCCCATTCCGAACAGAGAAGTAAAACACTCCAGCGCCGACGATAGTAATTCCGCAAGGAACTGCGAAAATAGGCCAAGGCCGAAGGATTTAAGCGCAAATATTCTAAGCGAGATAATTGTAACCCCGGAAAAGAAGGTGTTACAATAATTCTAACAAAGAAAGGCGGTTAAATGAAAAGTGCCCCGAATATCAAAATCTAAAACTAACAAAAAGGAAAGCAAAAAAGCTACTTCAAAGCCAGCAACAATCAATCCAACTTTAACAGTAAGTCCGACCAGAGTAAAAGGACGGGAACCCCAATCGATGGATGAACTTTTAAGGGAAAGCGGTATTACTTCTTTTTCTCTTAAAAAAGGAGATACGATTAAAGGCACTATTATTTCAATTTCATCAAAAGAAATACTTGTTGATATCGGAAAAAAAAGTTTCGGAATTATTGCCGAGTGGGAATTGGATCAGGTTAGAGATTATGTCAAACAATTGAATGTAGGAGATCAGGTAACAGCCCAAGTTATTAATCCGGAAAATGAATACGGCTATACGGTATTGTCTTTAAGAAAAGCCAGCATGGAGACACGATGGGAGATGCTTGATGAGATTAAAGAGAAAGGAACAGATATTGAAGTGTTGGTAATTGAACCTGCTAAAGGCGGAGTTTTAGTTGATTGGCAAGGACTGAGAGGTTTTATTCCTTCTACTCAAATAGAAAGCAATCTGGTGGTAAACCCTTATCAATTAATTAATAAAAAATTAAAAGTCAAAGTAATTGAACTGGACAGGAGTATCAACAGATTGGTTTTATCACAGAAAGCTTCAGCTTTAGGAGTAACACCGAGTGTCCAGAGAGAGAAATTGCAAAAAATCAAACCTGATGATGTTTTGGAAGGAACTATATCGGGAATTGCTCCGTTTGGCGTATTTGTTGATGTTGACGGTATTGAAGGATTAGTCCACATTTCCGAAGTTGCCTGGGAGAAAGTAGAGAATTTGTCTTCCTTATTTAAAGTAGGCAATAAAACAGAAGTTATGGTGTTGGATATAAACGAAACTGACGGTAAATTGAATTTATCCATTAAAAGATTAACCCCCGATCCATGGAAAAATATTCTTGACCGATATCCTATCGAATCAGCGGTATCAGGTAAGGTTGTCAGAAGCGCGCCGTACGGAATTTTTGTACAATTGGAACCCGGTATAGAAGGCCTACTTCATATCAGTAAAATAACTCCCGGTGAAGAACCACAGGTGGGTGAACCGGTTGAATGTCTGGTTGAAAAAATCGATACCGCCAAACGGAAAATTTCATTAACACTGGTCCCCAAAGAAAAACCGGTAGGATACAGATAATAAAAAATCAAAACTCAAATTTCAAAAATCAAAATCCCAAGGTAATTATTATAGTATAATTCCAGGAAATGAAAACTCGTTCGCAATTCGTCTGCCAGCAGTGCGGATATAAAAGTCCGTCTTTTTTGGGAAGATGTCCCAATTGTGATTCCTGGAATTCCCTGGTAGAGACAGTCGAGGCTGATAAGATAACTCCTTGGGCTAAAGTGAATAGAAGAGAGAGGAAAGCGGGAGCTAAGCTTTTTAAATTGAGCCAAGTTAAATCGGCAGATTTCAAGAGGATTTCTTCCGGGATCGGAGAAGCGGATCAGGTATTGGGCACTTCGACAGGCTCAGTGCAAGCGGGGAATTCATTAGCTGGATTTGTGCCCGGTTCGGTAGTGCTTCTGGCAGGGGATCCGGGAATCGGCAAGTCAACTCTGGCACTTCAGATATTAGCCAATATCGGCGGTCTTTATATATCAGGGGAAGAATCGCAGGAACAGGTCAGCCTTCGGGCATCACGACTGAAGATTGCAACACACAATATATTTATCTTAAATGAGACGAATATTGAAGCCATAATAGAAAGTTATGATCCGAATAATGAAGGAGTCAGACTGATAGTTATTGATTCCATTCAAACTGTATGGAGCCAGGAATTGACGGGCGCACCGGGGAGTGTCGGACAGGTGAGAGAATGTGCTTTGAGACTTTTGGATTTGGCAAAGTCAAAAAACATCCCGATTATCCTTATCGGTCATGTTACAAAAGAAGGTACAATCGCCGGACCGCGTATTCTTGAACACATTGTGGATACAGTTTTGTATCTGGAGGGCGAACGATTCCAATCATTACGAATTTTAAGGAGTTCCAAAAACCGTTACGGTGCAGTTGATGAGGTAGGAGTGTTTTCCATGGAAGAGAAGGGAATGACCGAGGTTTCCAACCCGTCGGAATTGTTTTTGGGTGAGCAGCCCTCCTATGCTAAAGCTTCGGCGGGCAAAGCCGGTTCCGTAATAGTTGCAACCATGGAAGGATCGCGGCCCCTTCTGGTTGAGATTCAAGCTTTGACTGTATCGACTCAAATGCCAATCGCCAGACGGGTTGGGACGGGAATTAATTCCAATAGGCTGCAGATGCTGGTAGCTATACTGCAGAAGCATTTACGCTTACCTTTGGGGAATTTTGATATTTTTGTTAATGCGGCATCGGGAATAAAAGTATTTGAGCCGGCGGCGGATTTGGGAATCTGTTTGGCAATTGTTACTTCATTTAAAAATAAACCTTTGCCAGCCAAAACCGCAGCTTTGGGAGAAGTGGGATTACTGGGGGAGATTAGAAACGTAATCGGTCTTGAAAGAAGAATAAAAGAAGCAAAAAAACTTGGTTTTACGAATATTATTTCAGCTAAAAATTATCATCACATAAGCCGTATAACTGCAGATTTATTCTGATGAATAGGTTAAGATTCCAGGCAGACCTGGTGGCGCATATCCCAGAGGAGATAGCGGACAAGATAAAGCTCTTTGGATTTTGAGGAAATAAGCGAATCAATATTCTTTTTGAACGCTTTTTGGGAATTGCGGTAAGCAGTTTTTGGAGATGATTTTCTGAGCAGGGAATAAGAGACTTCAAAGGCCGGCTCTAAAAATTGACCGGCACGCTTATCTTTCAGAGGATAATTCTCTTGGCCTTCTGTTTGGTAAAAGACAAAAACCTCATCATAACCAATGTAACTTTTCGCGCCCTTTTTGATTGCAGCCGGACCTAATTCTTTTCCTGTTTCGCAGGAGAAAGCATAAGTCCGGGTGTCTTTAAGCAGATGTTCGTTTTTGCCTTTTTCCAAAAGAATTTCCTCATTCTGGCAAGTGATGGAGGAATAATTGCCGTGTCCGTGGAGTAAAACCAGATCAAGAGAATTTATGTTTATCAGAGCCGTAAATTTCCTGAGGGTAGCAGCGGTTTTTTTCAGATCAAAAACAGTCCACTTATACTCATCGGCAAATTTAATGAGTTTTTGACTAAAGGCATAAAGGTAACGGGTTACGGTTTCGTAGGAAGGGCGGGTAAGAAGAACTTTAGGCATAGAAAACGCCTTTTTTAAGGGATTTCAGATATTCAAGTTCTATCTCGATAATTTTTTTACCCAAATCATCGTCTTTTTTAACATGTGAAATCAATTGGTGCTTGTTAAATGTGCCAAAACCTACTATAGCGAGTTTGGCATTTTCAGGCCATATTTCAAGCCGGGCAGTAACTAAACGGATTATTTTTTCCCTTTTTTTCATATCAGATGATCTCCATTTCATCAAGTTCCTGGAGAATCTGTTTACCCAGATCGGTATTTTGGGAGATCTCAATATACGCCGAATTCCAAGTGACGGGTCCGATTTCTGTCAGAGAAGCAATTATTTCCTGTCTGACAGCGACAGGCAGATCAGCATAGATTTTAAGAAATTTTTCCCGGGGATTCAGATCAGACAAGTCCAGCATACAGATTGATTATAACCAAATTTTTCTAGGCAATCAAAAGAAGGCCGAATAGAATGAGGCTGCCAATCAATGCGTGAGAGATAATAAAGGGATTTGATGTCGGCGGACGGGTAATATCCCGGAAATGCATACCGACCAGGACAGCTGAGACGAGAGTAAGAAGAAAACGGATTCTATATCCGGGAGAAAGGAATCGGGTGCGGTAAATTCTTATTGAAGCGGCAATAAAACCCGGGAAGGTAAGAATATAGTGATGCTGCCAGGCAAACGGAGTTCCAATAACAGTGGTGATCAGTATCAGGGAAAAAAAGGAAAGATTGCCAAGTGAGGTGAATTTGCGAATTATAAGAATAAACAGTAAAACGATTAAAAGAACTGACCAATAAAGATTGCCGGAAAATCCTACGCGGGCCAAAAAAGCCCGCAAAGAGTGATCATATAGCGTTGTAACAGAACCTGTTTTTGTCAAAAGAACCGGAAGATGAACGGTTAAATAGTAGAGGGAGCGGGGTGATAGAAAAAGGAAAAAGACATTGGCTCCAGCAAAGATAAATAACCCTGAAAGGAGAGTCAGATATTTTTTACGGAGAAGAAAATACAGTGATAAAGTTACCGGCGTCAGTTTAAGCATACAGGCCAAGCTCCAATAAATTGAGGATAAAAACGGTTTATTTTTCCGGTCATTTAAGAAAGCCAGAAAAAGAAATGACAGAACAAAAAGATTAACCTGGCCGGTGACCAGGGTAAATTTCAGCGGAAAATTCTGAAAAAGGAGTGCCAGAATAAGGAATCTGACCGGTTTTGACGGAAAATAGTTTTTAAGCACAGAATAGGCGGTTAGAAGAAAAAAAAGAATTGAGCTTCCGGTAAATAAAAGTGAGGCTGAAAGCGGATTTATGAAACTTAGAGTTGCAAAAAGAATAAATGAGGAGGGAGGGTAATTAAACGGGATGCCTTGGGTAAATTCGGGGCCATACGGAGAGCGGCCGGAAGTTAATATCTTCCCGTAACGGTAATAAACTTCAAAATCAATCAAACCGTTTCTTAATTGCACTTCCAATCCAAATATAATTTGGAGTATAGCCAGATAGAGAAACAGAGCAGACAAGATTTGGACGAGATGCCTCTTCATTTAAAGTCCAGGCTATAACAGCATGGTTATGTTACAGGATAGATCATTTAACCTGCCAAAACAATTTTATACTATTTCCAAAATATCCTCTTTTTGACATACAGTTTGGAGACGATACTTATCCACATTATTTTACACATTTAATACAGACCGTTTTACAGCTCCATAACTACTATTAATTATTATAGGTTATTACTATTTTGGGATTACTATAACTATAGGCTCTTGACAAAGACTTTTCCACATGCTAGCTTTGATATAGAAATAAGTTTTATCAAAAAACAAAATGAAAAAAATAATTGAGAAAATATTCGGTAAAAGAAGAAAGACAAGCCCAAGAGATTTTGAATGGGAAAGGTTTCAGGAATCAGCGAAGAAACAATTCAAGATACTGAAAGATAAGGGATTAAGCATTCCGGTAATGACAATCTGAGAAAAATAATATAAGTTAACAATTCAAGCGGGCTACGACTACGATTAAAAGATATATAAAAGCTGCGGGCTACGACTCTAAGAGAGGAGGAGACCGTAAAAGCAAAATAAAATAAAAAATTCTTAAGCAGGCAAAAAAAAGCGGGCTACGACTACAAAAACTGATACAAAAATAAAGAGCATCACTAACGCTAGCGGGCTACGACTACGATTAGTAATGCTCTTTTATTATGGAGTTGATCAAATGTGATGAGCAGGTTTGACCAACACCTGTTTAAAAGCTATACCATTGACAGTAAATCAATGTCAAGAAAAAATATTAATCTTAAAATCTTCAGTTTATCCTTTCATATCAATATCAAACAAACACTATCTTTATAGTGTCAAAACTAATCAGATAACACTAGTCCTAGTGGTTAACACCTGATTAACTCCCTAAAAATAAAGCTAATTAAAATCTTAAAAACAAAGAAGAGCAAAAAAGAGCTCCAGAACTTGACAAAGAGACTATACGATGATAGAATGGCCCGCTAGAATAAGCTATGCCCGATTCAGCCCTTTTGAGTTCACAATTTTGGGTATTTCAATTTAACTTCGGTTAATTCCGGGTAGTGCCGGTTGGGGCCGAAGTTTTTTATTACTTGTCTTTTCCAGGGGGTAGATAAGATGTAGGGCAGGCGTCTTATCTCCCCGCTAGAGGAGATAGAAACGCAATTAATTACTTTCTCTTATTTCTTCCAATTTACTTACCGCTTTATCTAACATCATCAGCCCGGTTCTAAGAAGAATATAGGTATCCATATGGATGTTTTGGTTTTCCGGCATTGACTGGAATAGATCCAAGCGGATTCTGGTTAAGGGGTCTTTTCGATGAGGATTAACTGCTGAGTTGAGGCTGAAGATTCCTAAAGGAGTTGTAAAGTAAGTTTGGTCCCATTGAGAATAATTTTGAGGTTTATATTTGTCGATATCCTCTTTTGTTTTAGGACTGGCAGGTCTTCTGCCGATCAAACCGAATTCAGTGTTTCCATTCGCCAGATCTTCCAGCTCTGGTAACTCGTCAAGTTCAAACATACGAAGGAATCTTTTTAATTTTCCGTTAACCCGGGGGTCATCTTCGGGTGGCAACCGCCTTGTTAGAAAATTCAATTCTTCATTATTTTTGGTACCCGCGGGCATTGTTCTTATTTTTCTGATATAAAATATTTTGCCGATGTTTCCGACTCTTGGTGATTCAAAATAACCTTCATGACCGTCTTTTGAAATTTGCCGGGCGGCATATCCGGTCAGGGGACGGGTAAAGATAACCGCTGTTTTGGGAATGATTGATTCCATTTTTTTCTTAAAAGCACTATTTAAATATTCTTGACCCGATTTTGGGCAAATTTTATCCAAAGTTTTAGCAAAAACAGTATTATTATTTCTGAAATACCTGTCTATTTTTCTCAAAAACCGGTGTTCCAACATATTATTGATACTCCAATAAGGTTTTTTTAAATCAGTATATTTACTTACGGTTATATTTTAATAAGAAGAGGTATTATAATAAATAACAGAAATTTTTAAAATAATTATTAATGACGATCCAAACATTAATATTTGAACAATAAAAATATTTATTTATTGCAAACGTAAAAATTAAAAAAAAGCCGCAGAATTTTAAATTAGGAAAGAAAGCATCTTTTTGCCTTTTTAAATTGAAGAATGTACTTTGAAGATTTTAGTTCCGCTGTTTTCATAGGCAACTTCAGCCAGATCATTAAATTTCTCAATAAAAATTTGCGGGTATTTTTCCCTTTCCAGCTGACCGACAAAAATGTAGCTGATATTATATTTCTTTATAATATTTTTTGCTTCTTCCGGATCCTGTGACTGATAAAGCATTTCCACTTCGGGAATCCGTTTTCCAGCTTCATCATATGAGCCCCTCCAGAGCCATTCATGGACAGGCCAGCCGACTACGGTCGGAAGTCCGGTATAGGCGGAAACTCTGGCATAATCAGTATAGGAATCTCCGACAGCTTCAGCGACAACAGGCTGGTTAGGACAGTCGGCAAACGCTCCTTCCGGACAGCGGACGTTTTCCCTCAACCAGAGTATAGCCTGATAATCATCATTGTACTGATCACGCATCCACATAATTCCGTCAAGTCCCCGGTAAGATTTCAATTTTCCATAGTAAGAAGTAATGGCAAAATAAGGATAAATTGCTACCAGGGTCAAAAGAAAAATGAGAACAGTGTTATAGATAGTGAATAATACTGTTTTTTTGATTTTATCGCGGTCGAGGCGCAATTTGATGATAACGTAAGATGAGACTAGAGCAAGCATCATAAAAGCCTGATAACCGAGTTTAAACATGGTATTGGCACGGTAATGGGCAGGATAAATATCTTTTATATAGAAAAATTCAGGGAAGATAAGAAGTAGAGTTGACAGAAAGATCAAAATAACAATAAAGACATCAACGGGATTTAAATCCTGCAGCGACTTTTTAAGAATATTAATAGAACGGGTAATTTCTGTCCGGATCCGGTTAAAGATGTTATTTTTTTCGGAAACAGATCCGATTTTGGCATAGAGTGAACCGATAAAGGGATTTATGGAAAAAAGGAATAAACCGGCAACATTATAATAGAAAAATCCCCAGAGAAGCGACATCATCCAGAGATCAGATTTCTGGCATTTACCCGTTTCAAAAAGAAAGGGACCGATTTTTTTCTCAAGCAGAAACGCGGGAGCACAAAGAACTCCTATTCCTGATACAAAGGGCCGGAAATTAACCATAAAAGGGAAGTTAGCCAAAAGGAAAAAGAAGATGAGAAACAAGGAAGAGGATGCGGTTTTGTAGAAGACAGTAAATAAGGAATCGGATGCTTTTTTTATTTTAAAATTCAGATAAAGGAAAGTTAAACCGGTCAGGATCAGATAGATAAGCCCGTCCCAGGCGTTGGTCATGTACATGACGGCAATGAGAACACCGAGAAAAAACAACATCTGAAGCGGGATTGGACTGTTTTCATGATAATCATTTAAAAACGACATCCATAAAGACGGTTTTTCCGTTTTAATATCTTGCCGGGTTTTTTTAATAAGAACAGAAATTATTAAATTGAGAAGGAGAGCAATAATCAAAAGGACAAAAGGGATGTCAGAAACATGCCCGTGAAGGTCAGCGACAACATAAGAATAAATCGGAAACTCATGAATTGTATTGGGGATAAAACGGGTAGCGTTGGGGTACCAGTACCTTTCCGGGTGAAAACCAAAATCAAGCTGCCAGAAGGGTTTAGGGCTCTCATTAGGGTATCCTGATGTGAGGACGTAGACGGTATGAAGATTACCGGCCAGTGTTATCAGAAAAGCCGATAACAGACCAGTTATTATCAGTTTAAAACGCATTGAGACAGGATTTAACTGGAAAATTTTTCCGGCCTGGAGTTTTAAAGAATAGAGAAGATAGACCAGGTTTATTCCGATTGAGAATGAAAGAGCAAAATTAAAAGCAAACAGCGTTGCCAGCATTAAATTGTAGGTGACAGCCGAGTCTATTGCCGATAGTTTGGTTAGGAAAGCCGATATGTAGTGTCCGAAATAATAGTAGTTAATAAAATACCCTCCGGTATAATCAGGCGATTTGGTCAACCACATATCAAGCGGGGGAAAGTAAGATGCCTTTAAAATGGAATTAACAAATCCGTAATCCATAAATTTTTCCAAACCCCTGATTGAAGGTTCATTACCCCTAACAAAAGCCCAGAATGATAAACAGGCAAGAAAGATAACTTCTTCTAAGAGGAGCCATTTCCAGGGGAGAGTAATTCCCTGCTTTTGATTTTTTTTAATGAAAACAAGCATATTGATAATAGCCAAAAAAATAAGAATTATAAAAATAGAGATTTTGGTAAACGGCATAATGTGAAGACTTCCCAAAAGCCACATCAGGTAAGAAGCCAGAAATATTCCGATTATTTTGGAAAATATATAACCCCGGTCAACAAATATTCGAAATATATTGAGCGTAAGAGGCAGGACAGAAAGGCCGATAATGAGAATTGTCAGATACCAAATGAAGATGTAGGAAATATCGGGCATAAACGGTTAATAATTAAAAGTTATATAAGATTAACAACAATAAGATATTATAATGAGTTTCAATTAGGTTGAGAAGAGACTATAATTTCCGCATGAAGAGGAGAATCAAGCTGGGACTTGATTTTGACGGTGTGGTAGCATATAACCCTTTCCGTTTGGTCAGAGCTCCCTGGGCATATTTTAAAAGAAGAATATTGAAAGTCAGGAAACTGACTTTTTTTTATCCGAAAAACAATTTGGAAAAATATATCTGGAAGATATTGCATGACTCGAGTATTTTACCGGCGAACGGAACGGAAATACTCGAGGAGTTAGTAACCGGGAAATCTGTTGAAGCACACCTTATTACCGGGCGGTACAGATTTTTAAATAATCATCTGTACAATTTTCTGGACAAATATGAGATGAGGAATATTTTTAAAAGCATAAACTTTAACAAAAGAGACATACAACCGCATATTTTTAAAGAAGAGCTGATCAGGAAGCTCGGGATTGAAGTATTCGTTGAGGATAACTGGGATATTGTGGAATATTTGTCGGATAAGAAAAGAAAATATCCTAATAAAGTTAAGATTTTCTGGATTTATAATCTGATTGACCGATACCGGGAATACAAATATAAATATCCTTATTTGGAAAAAGCTTTGAGGGAGATTATAAAAATATACGGATACCCCATATCTAAATGAGCTGATTTAAACCATAAAATGCGTCTGCTTTTTTCCATAACTTACTATACTCCATATGTTTCCGGCCTGACTTTATACGTAAAAAAATTGGCAGAAGCATTGGTGAAAACGGGATACAAAGCAACAGTTCTTTCCATGCAACACAGCCGGGATACGGCATCGGAAGAGAAGATAGACGGAGTATCAGTTGTCAGAGCCAAACCTCTTTTTGCCATTAATAAAGGATTTATTTCATATGATTTTTTAATCAAGAGTCATCATTTGGTTAAAGAAACTGATTGTGTTGTTATAAATCTGCCGCAATTCGAAGGGTTTATAGCCGCTCTCTGGGCCGGTATTTTTAATAAAAAAATAATAGCTGTTTACCATTGTGAAGTAGTAATGCCTGCGGGAATCGGAAATAAGCTGGCAGAAATCGCCCTAAATGCGGCTAATATTCTGACGCTCCTTTTTGCCGAGAGTATTGTAACTTACACAGAAGATTTTGCCAGAAATTCGGCGATATTACCATATTTCAGAAAAAAAATAAGGATTGTTTATCCTCCTATAAGTGTTTCAAAACCTGATAAAAGAGTACAAAATTTGATCATAGACAAAACTCAGACTTCGGGAAAGTTTATCATCGGAGTAGCCGCCCGGCTGGCAGCAGAAAAAGGAATGGAGTATTTGCTTGAAAGTATTCCTTTAATAAACTCAAAACTCAAAGTTCCCGCCTCTACCACGCCACCGGCAAAGCCTATGGCGATGCACAGCAAGGCTAGGGCGGGCAGGCAAATGTCAAAACTTAAAGGCAAGATTGACAGAAAGAATATACCCGTTTTTAAAATTATTATTGCCGGTTCGATGGATCCGGCGGGAGAGGAAAAATATAAAAGTAAAATTCTTAAGCTTTTAAGTAAATACCGAAGATATGTGGTTTTTTTGGGAAACCTGGAAGAAAAAGACATGGGATCTTTTTATTCACTATTGGATGTATTGGTACTTCCCTCGATTAACCGAACGGAAGCATTCGGAATGGTTCAAGCAGAAGCGATGCTGTCGGGAGTTCCGGTTGTGGCAACCGATTTACCGGGAGTGAGAATTCCCGTAAATACCACCGGAATGGGAATAATAGTCCCGGTAAAAAATCCGCAAAAGACTGCTGATGCAATTGCCCGCATTTTGGTTAACCGCGAAAAATACGTAAAAGAAAAGTTAAAAATCCGAGATATATTCAATATATCCAAAACAATTAAATTTTATAAAGAGTTAATTGCAGTTTAAGAATGAGCAGCCTTGATGATTATTTGAAGGCTTATTTAAGGGAAAGACCGTTATTCTTATCACTACTGCGGGCAAAAGAAGCATATTTATACCGGAAATATTTGCCACTTGCGCGGCCTTCTATGGATTTTGGTTGCGGGGACGGGTTTTTTGCGGGTGTAGCCATCGGAAAAAATAAAATTGATCTAGGTTTGGATGTTAAAGAAAGCAGAATAGGAGAAGCAATCAGGGAAGGAATATATAAAAAAACAGTTATTTATGAGGGTTTGACAATTCCTTTTGAAAAAAAAAGCATTACAACTTTGGTATCCAATTCAGTCTTGGAGCACGTTTCCGATTTGGACAGAGTAATATTTGAAATCAGCAGGGTAGTTGCGCCCGGAGGCAAGGTATTAACCACGGTAATGACCCGTAAATGGGAAGATTATTTGTTGGGCACAAAGATAATCGGCAAGTCCTATCAAAATATATTGAGAAAAAAACAGGTTCATGTAAACTTACTGACGAGGAAAGAATGGGACAGGAAATTTGAAAAAAACGGATTTCTTATAAAAAAGTGCATCGGTCACATGGACAGAACATTTTGCCGGTTCGTTGAGGTCTTTCATTATCTGTCGATTCCTTCTCTTATCTCTTTCAAAGTTTTTAATAAATGGGTGCTGTTTTCCCAGCTGGCAGATTTTCTTTATCCCAGAATGTTTTTAACCGGAATCATTTCAAAAGACGTCAACCCCGATGAATCGGGAGCTCTTTTTTATGAGCTTTTGAGAAAATAAATCCGGTGACAATGAAGACAGTTTTATTTCTCCTAACAGTTATTACGGCGGTATTTTCCAGGCTATATCTTTTGGACAGTCTGCCGGGTGAGTGGTTCGGGGATATTTCCAATGTACATGAATATATGATGCTGATTTTGGCGGGAAAATGGCCGTTTTATTTTTTCCAAAGCCCGGGACCTGTATACCATTATCTGATCGCACCTCTGGTTATAATTTTTAAAAATAACGGATATTTAACTTACAAAATCTCCTCAGTTATTGTCAGTTTAGCCGGTTTAGTATCGGCTTATTTTTTTATTAAGGCAGCTTCAGACAGAAAAACCGCAATGACAGGCATTCTTGTTATGGGAATTTCCTTCTGGTATCTGATTTGGAGCAGAATAGGCAATTCGCAGATTGTTATTGTGTTATTGTCCTGTTTATTGGGATATTTTCTTCTGATATATACCGACAACCGGAAATTGACCCATCTTTATTCCGGAGCGATGGCAGCATCATTGGGACTTTACACTTATCCGCAAACTTTTATATTTCCGGTTATTTTTACAGCCGTTATCTTTTTTGTGAATATTTATTCAAACCAAATAGATTCCAAAGGCACGGCCGTCTTTACAGGAAGATTAAACAGCAGAAGTTTTCATATTATTTCGGCTTTTATTATTATTTTAATTTCGGCTTTGCCTTTCCGGAATCTGCTTATTAAGCAGAATGATCTTTTTACAAACGGATACGTCGGGGAGAAAGTGTTTTCAGATGAATTAAAGAAACCGGAAAAATTCATTATCAAATTTATTGAAAATTATAAAAAAACTCTTCTTATGTTCCATGTTAAAGGTGACGGAATTTTCCGGGTTAACGTACCGGGAATGCCGGCGGTTGACCGGATCAGCGGATTTTATTTGCTTATAGGGATTCCCGGACTTTATATAATCAGCCGGAAAAAATTACTGATAATCCTTTTTCTGACATTATTCCTTCTTATTCCAACTGCTGCACCGGCAATTAACCCAAGCGAAATTCCCTCAAGCAGCAGGACAGTGGCGGTTATCCCTTTTATAATTTTATTTATTGCCGTGGGTATCCGGAAAATCGAAGAATTGATGAGAGTAGCATGGGGAAAGGCCGGTACCGCACTAATATCAGTTTTATTTATCCTGTCCGCATATATTAATTATAAAAATTATTTTATCAGTTATCCGCAGGAACTTCCCGACAGAAATTTTCCGGCAGGGAAAATAATCGCAACTCATATTGACCGTAATATAAGTCCAGATACCAGCATATATTTCGGTTCCTGCTGTTGGGGGGCGTGGGGACAGCCTGAGCCAAAATCAATTGCCTACCAGATGAAAAAAGAAAAAAAATTTATCGAATACGGACATTTTTTAAATTCCTGCAAAGAAGTCAGATCATTACCGGCAGCAGTAATAGTCGGACCTAAAGATCTGGGGCTTATAGAAGAATACAGGGAATGTTTTCCAGACCTGACCAACTCTGAGGTTAAGGATGAAAATGATAATAATATTTTTATGATAATAAGCGTAAACAGATAATGTTTAAAAGGTTTTTACCGGCATTATTTTTATTCCTTATTTTAACTTCGGCGACTTTTGTTTTTTATTTAAGCGATATTAACAAATACGGACCAACCTGGGACGAGCTGATTTTTCACAGGGAGACAGGGAAGAGATATTATAATTTTTTGAAAACGAAAGATCTGGCACCGATTATGAATTACGGTGAATCATCCTGGTTTCCGCCGATAGCCCCGACTTTGGGTCATTTTTTTGTTGAATCATCTTATATTGAAAAATTTTTTCCGGACGCAAATGACCGCTTTCATATTGCGGGAATAATATTCGGCAGTCTGACTGTCGGGATAGTGTTTCTGATTTCATTCATTCTGACAGGAAGTTATTTGTCAGGAATTTTTGCCAGTGTGCTTTTAGCTTTTCAGACCCAATTTATAACATTTTCCCATAATAATATACGGGATGCGGGATTGGCTTTTTTTTATTCGATAACAATACTGTCGTTTTTAATTACCGCCTATACGGGCAAATATACCGCCGGTTTTCTAATTTGCGGATTTCTGACCGGTTTGGCAACCGCGACAAAACAAAACGGGGCGTTTTTAGTATTTATCGGTACAGTTTATTTTCTTAACTTGAGATCTACCGGATTTATAAAAAAAACGGCGGGAATCATTTATTATATTTTTATTGCCATATGGACTTTTATTTTATTTTGGCCTTACTTTTGGGTTAACACCATAAATCATTTTCAACAGGCATGGCATTTTCTGACCGATCCCAAAATAATTGCCGGCAATACGGTTTTTTTTGATAAAGAATATTCTTCAATGAAAAGTATTCCCGTTTTTTATCCCTTTATTATGCTTTTTCTTTTGCATACTCCGTTGTTATCACTGACAGCATTTTCCGGACTTTTAAAAACTTTTATTGATTTCTTAAAGGGGAAAAAAAGCGGAATTATATTTTTATGGATATTTTTGCCTTTAGCCCGATTCTTTATTAAGACTTCATCCATTTCATATGACCAGATCAGACATTTTTTCGAAGTAGTGCCGGCCATTCCGGTACTGGCAGTTTTATTTGTCCATTTTTTGGTTAAAAGAATTTCATTTAAAAGTTTAGCAGTCAAAAAAGCGGCATATATCGCGGGAACCGGTTGGCTTTTGATAACGACTTTTTATAATATTTATCTTGTTTTTATTTACAGGCCATACGGCACCGCTTATTTTAATATGCTGGCCGGACCGCCGGATTACGTAAACCATGCGTTTGATGTGGAGTATTACGGAAACGTATACCGCGCCGCCGCCGGTTATTTGAGATCCAATTATCCGAAAACAGTCCGTTATTATACAGCCGGTTTAGGAGCACATATATTGGTTCAGAACGGACTTCAAAATCCCATGACAGATGATATAGGGAATGATTTTGAGTATGTTATTTTTATGAACAAGCAAGCCTGGCTGAGATCCAATTCATACGCCATGTGGCTTTTGAAAAATAAGAAACCGATTTTTACCATTGAACGCGGGGGAAAAATACTGTTTTACCAATTTTTGCCTTATAAAGATGAATATTTAAAGGCGGGTGGGTAAATCCACCTTGGCTGTCACCTTCGCTGTCACCTTCGCTGTAGCTATGGTGACCAAGAAAGCTATGGTGACCAAGAAAGCTATGGTGACCAAGAAAGCTACAGCTTATAAATTAAGATTATTGAACCGGAACAGCAGATATTACGGACCGATAGAGGTAATAAAAATAGTCAACAGGCTTTACTTTTTGGAAAATCAGGACTTTCGGATGATCATAAACGGTAAAAGTTTCGTCGGAATAGTCGTCGTTAAAACTTATTCCCGGTAACAGACACCGCTGGTCTTTGACAGCAATGTTACCGTAACGGGACAAGGGCGGGGTTAAACAAATACTAATTGATTTTGGAAACGGGATGTTAGGCCGTGAAGTAAATTCGGCAATTTTATTAAAACCTAATGAACCGTCAAAAAGAGACCTGTAAAAATTGTAAGTCAGGGGATATTTTTCAGGAACAGTCATTATAGAACCGTAGAGCCGGTTGCTGGTCAGAATAATATAATCAGTCCGGCGAAGCCTTTCGTCCATTAACCGCCATTTATCCTCGTTGTCTTCGTTATACAAGGGAAATTCAATACTGTTATATCTTTCGCGAAGCATACCCGGTTGGGACAAGGATACGGGAAGGAAATCATCCCAGTGTTCACCTGAGAGGTTGGAACCCGACGGAATATTTTGATATATCCAGGAGGATGCCTGAACACGGGTATGAGGCCGGGAATAAATAGATATAAATGAAACGGGATAGATCAAAATTAGTAGCATGAAGATGAAAACCGACACGATAAACAATTTCCTTTTTTGACTGACCCAAGATATAATCCGGGAGAAAAACAGGGCGGTTAAAACAGCCAGGAAAGGATAAAGCGGATAAAAATACCTTAATGCCTTAACGAACTGACGCCCCTGATAACCGAAAAGAATTAATACCCATAAAAGGGCAAGAAACAGCGAGAAAACATTTTGTTTTTCCCAAAATGTAAATTTTCTTTTATAAACCTGCCAGGTAAATTCCTTAAGAAAGTATATAACAGCCGCCAGTGCAGTTATGCCCAATGGTAATCCCAATCCCCAAAGCATTATGTTTTTAAGAGGGAAAAGATACGGCCTGGTTTTTATCCATTGAATTGAGGGGGGGAAATAAGAGTCCGGGTTATCAAATGATTTTAACTGTTTCCAATTATCAATTATTTTAGGATTTAAAGAAAATGAAATAATTTTACTATCGGAAAAAAGATAAGGGTATGAGAGTCTGACAGTAAGATAAGCGGAGACGGAAATTAGAGTAAGAACAAGAATTACCAAAGACAGATTTTTTGAGCGTAAAAAAATCCTGAATAAACCAAGGGCAATAACAGGCAAAAAAAGAAGGGCTGATATTTTGGAAGAAACGGACAAACCTAAGGAAATACCGAGAAGTAATACGATAAGGGTAAATATTTTGGAATTTTGCGGGTTTTTACCAGATAAACTGAGTAATACGGTAAGAAGTAGAAATGAAAAAGCGGTATAAAATGTCAGATAAGAATCAACCGCATAATAATGCGAAAGCTGGATGGGTAATACCATTGAACCGTAAAAAAACATAGCCAGGTAGGGAAAAAATCGGGATTTATTTATCCTTTTGGCGATAAAAAAGACGACTATTACGGTCAAGGTATCCATCAGAGCAGACAGAAACCGGCCGGTTAAGGTCAAATTAGTGTAGTCGGCCTTATTTAAACCTTCGGCAATCATTTTAGTAAAAAAAACTGGAAATGAGCCGTAAACAAAGAAGTTGTAACCCCGATTTTGAGGATTTAAGGGAGACGACTTTGTATCCAAATACTGCCAGAGATTTTCAGGCCAGGATATGGCACCTGAAACCATAGTGAGAAACCTTTCGTCAGGATGGAAATGCTGATCCTGGTCCCAATTGATCCCGTAAAATCTGAAAATAGAGGCCAGTATTAATATACAGAAGAATAACAGTAAGTTTATTTTTCCAATCATACAGAGATACTTTTTTTACTTAATCGAATAAGGGTAAAGCCGTTTTGGACAGGCCAAGTTTTATCAATATTATATTTTCCAAATGATGATAATTCCCAAATTTTAATTTTTTCCAGAAGAATTCCCGGTTGACTTAGAATATAGAGATATTTTGCTTTATCGTACTGATTTACAGATAGAGGAGCAATGTTCCAGATGTTTAAGAAGTACCTTATAGGCAAACCCTGGTTTTGAGCATCAACGATCATGACTACATTATAATTTTTTTCATTTTGTTTTTTTATATCAGTGAAGATGATTTCTGCTGATTTTTTCGTACCGGGAAGATTCCATCCTTCTGTCATTGTCCAGCCGTGATTTTCTAAAAGACCGTAAGCGGATAAATTATACAGAAACAAAAACAGCATAGTAAATATTACAAGGGGGTAGATTGGTACAAATTTAAAAGTATTTCTTAACTTTTCAATAAAACTGGCAGTTAATATAAACAGGGGGATAAATGAAGTTATCAGATAATGAGATACATTTTCCCTTACGATGAGCGCAGTAAAAATAAAGGTTGATATTATCTGGAGAACAGACAGTTTGTCAAATATTTTTAATTTATTTCTGTATATCAGAAGAGCCGGAAGAAGCGCCGTCAAATATATGATACTCAGATAACCATTTCCGGCAAAAAAAAGTTGCGCAATTGAATTACGCCAATAATTTAACAGATTGAATTGGGAGTGGGGACCGGGTTGGTTGAATGAAGAGATAAAAGAAAAGAGCATTTTAGTCTGAAAAAATTCATGGCGCAACTCAAATATAATCATCGGAAGAAAACCGATGAAGAAACCGAAAAGTATAAAAATGAAATATTTAAGAATTAATTTTCTTTCTATAAAAAGCCACGGAATCAGAAAAGCATAAATAATTAATGCCAGCGCTGAGTAGTGAATTTGAAGAGTAAAACCCAAGAGAAAACCGAAAATAAGACATAATGTCTTTTGGAAATGCTGAACCAGTTTTAGGGAGACAAAGAATGTAAATGTTGAGAAAAAAAGAGGAAAATAAGCTAACATAGTTTGGCGGGAATATCTAACTAAAAGCGGTGATAAGGCCATAAACACAACTGAAAAGAGACCGATATTTTGATTGTCCGAGTATTTAAAAAGCAGATAAATCAGTAAAATTGCGCCAAGTTGAAGAACGGTTTGAAATACACCTCCGGCAACCGGATCGAATTTCAATAAATAAAGGATTGGGGCCATTAGATAGTACATAACAGCTCCGTTTCTAATCTCTGATACAGATGTTTTAATACCGATGAGAGTAAATTTACCCTGCAATATTTGATAAGTTCCTTCCAGTTCAATTGCCTGATCAGCCAGAAAAGTTCCTAATTGGTTGATTCTGTATAATCTGAGGGAAGCGGCTATCAATATAATCGCGATAAATAGTATTAAAGTTTTATATTTATTCATAAAGGACGGGACTTTTTCCAATTATCCTTCAATATTGCGCATGACAAAATGAGTTTTTCAACAAACTCAATTATCGTTTTGGAATAATGAGTGATATTTGTTTATACTCAGAGGTCTTATTTTTTTATAAATTCTTATGACAGGATGATCAAAAACGGTGAAAGTTTCTTCCGCATCTTCATCAGGAAATACAAGATTAAACGGACCTAAAGTTAAACCGGGATAAGATGAAAATTCCATTATTTTTTCAAATCCCAATGCTCCGGAAAACAATAATTGATAATATTTTGTAGTCAGTTTATATTGTTGCGGCATTCTTGTGTGATTTTTAAATATTCTTCTTGACGGAATGAAAATGTAATCAGCCTGTTCCAGATGTTTTAAAAGTTCCAGATAAAGCTGGCCCCGTTCATCCAAATGATAGAAATCGAAAGATATGACAGTAAAGTCGCGATTGGGGATAGCCGATCTTTCGGGCGGCAGACCCAATGGAATGTCAACAACATTGGCGGTTTCCGAAAGTATATAGGAGCGGGACGGAAGACTTTGGTAAATCCATTCGGAAGCTTCTTCCCTGGTGTCTTTTTCCGCATAAATACTTACAAAAGCCAATCCGGGAAGGAGACAGAGAAATGTAAGAACCGTTAAAATTCTGAAAGAGACAAATTTCTTTTCCACAAAAAAATTAAACAAAAATCCGGTAAACAGAACAAAAAAAGGAAATACCGGTGTCATAAAGCGTGTCCATTTGGCGAAAAGTACGGCATTGGGGATTATATAAACCAGAAATGAAAAGGACAAAATTATTAAGTGTATTCCGGATTCATTTTTCATAAATTTTTTGGCGGTACGGGTAAATAATGAAGAAATCGTTACCAGCAGTAAAATAACAAATCCCAATAATCCTGATATAAAGACAGGCCAGCCAAGAGCGTAGGGGAATACTTTGCGGATCTGGAAAAGGAAAGGGACCGAATCAACAAATTGCCGGGTATAGAAAGCTTCATATTTACCCAGGGCGACGTCCCTTTCATAACCAAATACGGCCGATTTAAAATTGGTAAATTCTACCAGATTATAGGGTGATGACAGGACAAAAATAATACCGATTAAGCCGGTCAGAAATATTCCGATGAAAACAAGATTTAATAAGCATTGCCAATCAGGAGTGATTTTCCCTATATAAGGCGGCTTTTTTTTGAATTTAATCTTCAAATTTTTTATTAAAGATAACATAAGGGTCAGACAGGGGGGGAAAAGAAATATAAGACCCGTAAGTTTTGATCCTAATGACAATCCGATGGAGAGCGCAATCAGAAAGCTGATTATGACAATTTTACCAACCGGAATTTTTTTCCCGAAATTATTAATTCTGAACAGATCAAACGACCAGTAAAGGCTGGTCAGGAAGAATAGTGTCAGAAGTGATTCGGTTGTTCCGAAGTGGGATGACTGAATAAGTCCCGGAACGAATACAGTTATAAGTGCTACCAGAAGGGGAATATAACCGGAGAGCAGTTTTTTGGCAATAAGGTAGACCATAAGAACCGTCAAAACAGACGTAACTGCTGACCAGAAACGTAACCAGTAAACAGCTGAGGGAAAATCAGTTGTAAGACGGGAGGAATTAACAACAAGTTCGGTATTGAATAAAGAGGCTACCGGTTTAGTAATTTGATCACTAATAAAGCTGAGGTAAAGAGGAAATTGCCCGTAAGCAAAGAAATGAGGATTAAGGGAACAACCATCAGCGTCGGGAGTATAAGAGCGTCCAGCGTTTATTGTTTCCGGCGAAAATTCTGAGAGAAGACATAAGGGAATCGAGGAAAGTTTGGCCGGAAGTATGAAACGGGTTACAGCAACAGCCATATTGCGTTCATCCGGATTAAAGAAATAGGGTGAATCATGCATGATATTGTAGAAGCGAAGAAAAGAAGCAAGAACCAGGATTAATAAAAGGGATAAAGTTTCCGTTTTTTTAATAAATTTCATTTCAGAGGATGTAGAGAATACTGATGACAGCAAGTCCCCAAACAATAATGGCAACCACCAGCGGTATATCTGTCGTGACAATTTTTTCAGGCTGTTCAGCTTCTTTTCCTTCATAGGCAAGTTGCGCGTACCGCATAAGTCCGAAAAGAATGAACGGAATGGTAATAACCATCCATTTGCGGTTTAAGGCCTCCGGGAAGACATCCACCAGGAATTGTCTGAACGGGGTTGAAAATTTAGGAGGTTCTTCCAAAAAAGTAAACAGGGAATAGGCGATTATTGAAGCTGAACCGAACATGGAAGTATAAGAATCCAACAATCTATCCCGATATTGAAAGAGGGCGGGTCTGGTTTGGGGACCCCGGCGCAAAAGCTCGGCATGTCTTTTTGTCGCAGCTACAAACAGGGCAACAAAAAGTATTGTCAGAAACAGCCAAAATGGCAGATGGAAACCGGTAACTACTTCTCCAGCATAAGCCCTTAAAATAAAAGATAAAGCTATTCCGAAGATATCAAAAACAGCATGTTTTTTAAAAAGCAGCGAATAGAAAATATGAAGCAGGATAAACATCAGGGCAACTCCAAAAAAAGACAGTGAAAGAAGCAAAGAGGCGATAAGCCCAAAAAAACCCAGAAGAAATGCTATTTCAGCAGCCCTATTTACGGGAAGTTTTCCGGAAGCCAGAGGCCTATTTTTCTTAAGGGGATGAAGCCGGTCAAATCTGAGATCAATAATATCATTAAAAAGGTAAGATGAGCTTGACAGGGCGCAAAAAATAATAAATCCCAGAGCGCTCATCCAAAAATAATAGGGAGTAAACAATTCACCGGTAAAAATAATAGCAGCGAAAAGTACTAGATTTTTAATCCATTGGTTAGGACGGAGAGCTCGGATTGCAGGATTATCAAACAGATTTTTCATTTATTCTTAATTGGAATTGTAGGGAAATAACGTTGAAGATTCAAGATTTAAGAACTTCATCGGCGACTTGAAAGCCCAGTTCTATGGCATAGTTGGTTCCCCTGTCCCAAGGGTAAACCATGTCCATATTGGCAAGAAATACGTTTTTAACAGGAGTTTTAAAATCCGGTTTAATTTTTGAGTAGTTTTGAAGGACAACCGGTTGGGCGAAAGGTCCTAAGAACATGTGCAGACTGAAAGTGGGGGGTTGAAGATTAAAACGGGGATTAATTTTTTTTATGAAGGGAAAATAGATTTTAAAAAGCTTTTCCTTAGTTAATTTTGTATAAGGATGATCGGGAGGCAGATAATTTGCAAACCAAGTCAGATGTTTATTCCCATAATGAATTTTGTCAACAAAATTAGTGTGGGCAATGACTCCGATAAAAGGAAAACTGCGGTCATTTATATTAAGCCAATACTGGTTTTCAAGAATTTTATCCGGAGTTTCAAGAAGGAGATTAAGCGCGTGAAGATGAGGTATACTATTGAGTCTTTTTTTATAAGCCGGGGGGAGGCGGGGAAAAAGTAAAGTAAAGATTTTGGAAGGAGCAGTAAAGATTATTTTATCAAAATCAGTAATTTTTTCCTTTTTGAAAGGAGTATTCAGTTTAACGGATCCTTTGTTTTTTTTAATTTCTTCAGCCATTTTTTCTAATAATCTCTGGTAGCCCCCTTTGAGATAGACGAGTTTGGGAGTTCTTTTTTTTATCCTGGCCCAAAACCAGGCCATATTTACTCCGGAAGCAAAGGGACCGAACTTTCCTTCAAAAAGAGGTTTCCATAAAATATTGAAGATGTTATTGCCGAAATATTTCGGCAGCCATTTAAACGCCGTAGTTTTTTCGAGATTTAAAGCAAGTGTGACCGGTAAAATTTTAAGATATGCCAATACAATTGCGCATCTTACTCTTTCAGGAACAGTAAGATGGGGGAAGGTAAGCACGTCTTTGGGGGAGTTGAAAGGAGAAATCCTTTTTTTAAAATAAACGGACGTTAGGGGTGAGGGTATCAACATATCTTTTTGGAAACCAAGTTCTTTTATCAGCGAGAGAGCAGATTGATCATTGGTAAACCAATGATGGTAGTGTTTCTCCAATGTCCAATGCCAACCCTTTTTCTTAAAGCCGGCAGCCAAACCGCCAAGCGTCCTTTCTTTTTCAAAAACCGTTACCTTCTGGTTGTTGCGGCTAAGTTTTAGAGCGGCAGACAAACCGGTAAAACCGGCACCGATAACAGCAATTTTCATGGATTTATTTTATAGCTTTTTTGGTCTATAAGAAAATATTTTTATATGCGGAAGTTATTCAACAAATTCAACAGAGGGGATATTAACGATGTCAATATTTGATGATACTTCTTTGGCAATGAGTTTGATTTTACCGGTTTCACGGCTTGAGACAAAGAATTCCGCCTGGCCGATGGTATTTGTGTCTGATGTATCGGACGGCATGATATTCACGATGGGCGGGTCGGCTGATAATTTAACCGTCCTGTTAGGAAGGATACTTCCGTCGACACCCCTGATATAAACCGATACTTTTATTTTGGCCGGATCAATTCTTGAGATATCACTTATTGAAACAATTTGGGGAAATACGACGGCAAAAGATTTAAGAGGAGAAGGAGCAACATTTTTGGCTTTTAGTATACTTGACAACGGCTGATTAAGAGTGAAAGCGCCAATACCGATAAAAAAAAGAAGGAAGAATAAAGCTGATAATGCAATAAAGGTTTTATCTTTCATGATTTATCTTTTTAGTTTGAAGCCTATTGACGCCCTAAAACATCTTGATTATGATTTTGACATTATCAGACGGAAAAGTCAACTACAGGCAGCTTAGTTACAATAAAATGAGGTTGACAAATATTTTCATTTTTGTCACACTATACAGTGGCCCTTCGGGGATTGAAGAAAAGACTTAAGAGTTTTTTCCTCTACAACCTCGGAATTGGGTACTCTCCGATTCAATCGGAGGGAAAGGGGTTAAAGTATTCCGGTACCTGAGGGTTCGGGATCTACCCTCCCAAAAACTTTTCGGGGAAAAATCTTAAGCCGAACTTCTTTCTCGAGGGGTTTACAAATTGGATTAATAAAAGACCTATATTCTAAGTCCAAATTAGGTTAAAGGGAAGAAATACATTTGACAAAATTAGGAAAATCTGATTAAATATATTAGTAACTGTTGGTAAATTCCTCTTTCAGAAAGTAACTTTTTCCAATATCATTCATGCCGTTGAGATCTAAACCAGCAAAGTCGGATATTACTATAGAAGATGTTATAGGAACACCTTCAAAAGATTCTGCAAAAACAGAATCTAAAACGGAGGAGATTAAAGAAGTGGATAAAAGAAATGCACAAAAAAAAATTCCCGAAAGCCGGGTAAGCGAAGCCGGAAACCCCCGCCGGAATTTTATAGCGGGAAGAGAAATGTCTTCCCGAAGCGAAGTTAACAGGAGAAATGATAACAATACTCCTTTTGTTCCCGGTTTGATACATCCGTCAACATCCGCCCAAATAACAACACTTAACGGAACAGACAGATATATGGCAACACCGACGCAAAAAGTGGCCGGTTATCTGGATATAATGCATGAAGGTCACGGTTTTTTAAGACCGAAATTTATTCCCAGTGAAAAAGACATTTATATTTCCCAATCACAAATCAGAAAATTCCAGCTCAGGGAGGGTGATGATATAACCGGTCAGGCCAGGATGCCTAAAGAAAATGAAAGATTCCTGGGTCTTCTGAAGGTAGAGACGGTAAACGGGATTCAGGCGGAAAAGTCAGCAAACCGTCCTCAATTTGATAATTTAACACCTGTTTATCCGAATAAACAGGTAAAGATGGAAACTGATAAAACACCCTTATCCACCCGAATTATTGATTTATTTTCACCCATCGGGTTCGGACAGAGAGGTCTTGTAGTATCTCCACCCAAGGCCGGAAAGACGACAATACTGAAGGAAATTGCACACGGTGTAGCGGCGAATTTTCCTAAAGTGCATATTATGGCTGTTTTAATCGGCGAAAGACCGGAGGAGGTAACTGATATTTCCCGTTCAGTAAAAGGAGAAGTAATTGCATCAAATTTTGATGAAGCTCCCAATGCCCAAACTAAGGTTGCTGAGGTCGGTTTAGCAAGAGCAAAAAGACTTCTGGAGCAAGGGATTGACGTTTTTATTCTTCTTGATTCGATCACCCGGCTGGCCAGGGCATATAATCTGTCAGTTGATCCTTCCGGAAGAACTTTATCCGGAGGCTTTGATCCGGCAGCCCTTTATCCGGCAAAAAGATTTCTGGGCGCTGCCAGAAGCTGTGAGGAGGGAGGATCATTAACCATCATCGGTACAGCTTTGGTTGAGACAGGTTCAAGAATGGATGATCTTATTTATGAGGAGTTTAAGGGGACAGGCAATATGGAGCTTCATTTATCAAGGTCTTTGCAGGAGCAGAGAATTTTTCCGGCAATTGATATAGAAAAATCAGGAACAAGGCATGAAGAATTATTGCTTCCTCCCGATCTTTTGAAAAAAGTGGTTACTTTGAGACATATGCTGTCACTTCTGGGAGACGGAGCGGAAAAAACGGCCACCCTGGTGGAAAGACTTCTTAAAACTAAATCCAATAAAGAATTTCTGGAAAGTTTGGGTAAAGGTTAAATTTACAAATTCTTCAGTCTGATGTAAGATAAGAGGAATTTTGTATCAAATCAGTTCCATAATTATAGTAAACTGCATTTCCCGGTATTAAAGGCGAGAGCGGCCTTTAAATAATCCGGGATTTTTTTTACGAGTGGATAAAATTATTTCCAGAACCAAGGAAAATCGGGATAAACTGATTGAGGCAGTCGGCCGATCAGCCACGGACATTTTGGCATGGTTAAGATTTCTGTCAATTTATACCCAGAAAAAACTATTAAAAGGAGCCGTCAATTTTGAGAAAGGGAAAGACATACTGGTTGATGTTTTATTGGTTAAAAGAGGAAGGTACAGTAAACACTTTCTAAATATTTCCTTTATTTTTCTTATTGCCGGAGCCATCATCGGCGGACCGGTTATTGCCGAATACTATCCGACTGTTGAACCGCAGGAATCAGGCTATGATGAGAATTCGGAAGATATTTTGTCTTATTCAGATGATGAGTTGTCCACAACAACAGTTGTTTCCGATAAACCGCGTTTTGAAATTATTGATTATGAAGTAACTGCGGGTGACACTTTGGGATCAATTGCGGAAAAATTCGGAATTTCAGTTGATACCATTAAATGGGCTAATTCATTAAAAACGGAAAAATTAATTGCCGGCCAGTCTTTAAGGATTCCTCCGGTTACCGGAATTGTTCATAAGGTAGTTGCCGGCGATAATATATATTCTCTGGGCAAAAAATATAAATCCGAACCGCAAAAAATCGTCAATTTTCCGGCTAATGATTTTGCCGACCTTGATACATTTGCTTTAAATATCGGCCAGATTCTTTTCATTCCGGACGGGGTTATACCGGAAGCGAAACCTGTTTACAGAGCGGCACCGGTTCCACAATATATTGCCGGAGCCGGCGGAAAATTCCAATGGCCGGCCCAAGGTCAGATTACCCAATATCCGGTTTCCTACCATATGGCTGTTGATATTGCCAACAGATCAGCACCCCCCATTGCAGCAGGAGATGCCGGAAGTGTTTTATATGCCGGATGCATAAGATACGGTTACGGCTGTCATGTGGTTATTAATCATGCTGACGGATATCAGACACTTTATGCTCATTTATCCTCATTATCCGTATCTGCCGGACAAGGAGTCGGGAGAGGCCAGGTGATCGGTAAAATGGGTTCAACCGGCCGATCGTCAGGGACGCATGTCCACTTTGAAGTACGTAAAAACGGAGTTATTGTCAATCCTTTATCATTTCTTCAATAATACTTTTTTTATGATAAAATCCAAGGAGAGTTTGGGGGCCTGTAGCTTAGTCGGAAGAGCACCGCATTCGCATTGCGGAGACGGGAGTCCGATTCTCCCCAGGTCCACACATTTACCCGCTTCTTTCCTCAGCACAGGCAGAAAAAATTCAGCGTTTTTCCGAACTAATAGTAATTAAAGCAATTTAGGGTGATATGTTAAATGAGGAAAGAATTTGATCAATTTGTGAGTTATATATTTTACTATCTTTTCCTTCGGAAAAATAAATTACCGGGTAGATGCGGTCTTCCACTTTGGTAAACCGGTAAGTAAAACAGCCAAGATTGCAAAGATAGACTTGAACTGCGTCAAAAACTCCCAGAGCAACGCCCTTTGTTATCCGGGGTTTTTGATTGATGCTTTCATCAGATGAAGAAAGAAATTCAGATTTCAGCCAGTCATCCAGCGAGAGACCGGTTGAAAGCGGAATTCCAATAGTAAAATAAGCACCGTCAAAAAATTCAGTTCCTTCTGTTTGGGTTTTACCCCAAATTTGAACGGAAATTATATCGCCTGCGGAGAAATTTTGAGTGTCAGGATTGAGTTGCCAGTCAGGCGGATAGGCGAAAGTTATTCCGTAGGTTGTGTCAGTGTAAGTCAAGAAGTCCTCAGGCTTAAAAGGAGAGGTTGTTGGCAGTTCCCGGGGCGGTTGCAGCTTTCTATTTTCTTCCTCCGATAAAGTCCTATTGAAGCTTTGGCCACCGGATTTATAAACAAAAAAACCTATTAATGTAAAAAGAGCAAAACCGGTGACAAACAGGATGATTTTGGCCTTTGATCGGAATTTCACTATTGTAAATGGTAGATGAAATAACTGTAATAGGCAAGAAAACCTGTTTAATAGACAGCCCGGTAATGTTTAATTGATTCCGGAGTTAATTTATCAGAAAGTATTACAGTTACAATATCAATTCTTACCGGTTGGTATGCCGATTTGAAATAAGAAGAGGCTATTTTTTGTATCCTCGTAAGTTTTTTTGTATTGATCATTTCTTCCGGGGAGCCAAAATATAAGCCGATTTTGGTTTTTACCTCAACAAAGACTGTGGTTTTATAATCCCGGCAGATGATATCGATTTCTCCCCACTTATTACCCCAATTTCTTTCAAGTATTTCATAGCCTTTGTCTTTCAAAAATTCAACAGCCAGATCCTCACCGATTTTGCCGGTGGCTTTGTTTTGTGTTTTAGTCATTTTCGAAAAATGGCTTCACAATCGAATTTCCGGTACTTTTTCCCTTACTCTGATCGGACCTGCCTGCCGGCAGGCAGGTGATTACGCTCCGGAATTTTACTTGCTTTTTCCATTTAGATTGTTAATTAAAAAACCCTCATACGGTATTGAAGCGCTTCGGCAAGATGCTCTATTTTTATTTTGTCTTTTTTTTCTAAATCGGCAATAGTCCTGGCAACTTTTAATATCCGGAAATAACTCCTGGTTGACAGGGAGTGTTTTTCAACTGCCATTTTCATCAGTCTTATTTCATCCTGGTCCAACTGACAATAAAGTTTGACCATTTTATTTTTCATTTGACTGTTAGTGTAAATCTCTCCGTCTGACCCGAATCTAACGGTTTGAATCTGTCTGGCAGCGGTTACCCTTTTTCTGATTTCCGTTGAAGTTTGGGCACGGATTCCCGATCCGGCCAGTTTTTCCGCTTCAACAAAGGGCACGTTTATATGAAGATCAATCCTGTCCAAAATCGGTCCGGAAATCCTTCTTTTGTACCTTTCAATTTGACGGATTGAGCATATGCACTGTCTTTTGGGGTGATTGAAAAAACCGCACGGACAGGGATTGACGGCGGCAACCAGCATGAAATTGGCGGGATACTCGATCCGGCCGGCAGCACGGGAAACCACGACCTTTCCGTCTTCCATCGGCTGTCTCATCGATTCCAGGACTGATCTTGGGAATTCAGCCATTTCATCCAGAAACATTACACCCAAATGAGCCAGTGATATTTCACCGGGTTTGGGTTTTGAACCTCCGCCGATGAGGCCGACAAGTGAAGTTGAGTGGTGGGGAAACCGGAAAGGCCTGACATTGATGATTGCCTCTCCGGGATTTAGAAGTCCCGAAGCGGAATAAATCCGGGTTACTTCCAGTGCTTCCTTTGAGGTAAGGGGAGGCAATATTCCCGGAAGAGCCCGGGCGAGCATTGTTTTTCCCGAGCCGGGCGGACCTGACATAAGAATATTGTGACCTCCGGCGGCAGCTATGGTTAAAGCACGTTTGGCCTGCTCCTGACCGATAACTTCACTGAAATCAAATTCGGAATCCGCCTGCTTCATTAAATTGTCAATAACCACCCTTTTTTGTCTTTTAATGCTATTTTTTCCGGTAATATGGCTGATTAAAGACGCCAGATGGTCAACCGGAAAAATATGAATTTTATCGACAACAGCAGCTTCCCGGGACGAATTTTTCGGAATGTAAACACTTTTAAAACCGTTCCTTCGGGCAAAAATTGCCACCAAAAGTACTCCTTTGGAATGGCGGACCGAGCCGTCGAGTGACAGTTCTCCGTAAACCAGGGATTTATTCAACGTGTCATTTCCGGCGATTTCACCTCCCGCCAATAAAATTCCCAATGCTATCGGAAGATCGTAGCAACTGCCATCTTTTACCAGATCGGCCGGGGCCAGATTTATGGTAATTTTATGCCGGGGAAACGAGCAGCCGGTATTTATTATGGCTGTTTTGACCCTTTCTTTGGCTTCTTCAATGGCTTTGCTGGGCAGGCCGACGATATTAAATGAGGGAAAACCCATTTCGGCAACATCTACCTCGACTTCAACGGGAACGCTTATCAGGCCGATGTGGGCAACAGAATTGACACGGGCTAACATTATGTTAAATCCATTTTACTATAATATTTGCCCTCTTTTTCTTCCACCCAGCCTTTTAACTGCAGAAGTGAAAGCTTAACACTGACTTTATCCACAGGCTGTCCGACTGACAATGCTATTTCATCAACGGTAAGGGATTGATCGGCCAGAAGTTTTATAATGATATCTTTACTGTCATTGACAGGCTGCGATTTTTTCTTTTTTACACTTTCATGCCAGTTCATTACGTTTAAGATATCGGAGGCCGATGTTATCATAACCGCTTTACCACTCTTGATTAAACCGTTGGTTCCCTGAGAAACAGCCGATGTAACGGGACCCGGAACCGCCAATAATTTTTTCCGGAATTTAAGGGCAAAACCGGCGGTTATAAGGCTGCCTGAATTTTGGGCAGCTTCAATTACCAAAACCGCCCGGGAGAGACCGGCCATGATTCTGTTTCGCCTGGGGAACATCCAGAGCTGGGGTTTTAAGTCATTTTCAAATTCGCTTAGAATTAATCCCTTTTCTTCAATTTCCCGATACAGTTTTATATCTGAAGCTCCGACAGACCAGTCAATACCCCAGCCTAAAACAGCTATTGTTTTTCCGCCCAATTCCAAAGCCTTCTTATGGGCAGCCTGGTCCACTCCGTACATAAAGCCGGAAATAATGGTGATTCCGGAGTCAACCAGGGGAGGGAGGAGATTGTCAATAACCCTTTGGCCGTATTGGGTCATTTTCCGGGCTCCAACTACCGTCAGGGATTTTATAAACAGATTTTTCGTGAAATTGCCCTTACTGTAAAGCTTTTTAACCTTGGGGGTGATCTTTTTCAGACCGGCGGGGAAGTTTTTGTCAGCCGCCTCCAAAACTCTCATAATTTAAATATACATGACTCCGGTTTATTATTATGAGAAATTAAATTACTTTTTTGAGAAATTCTGATAAAATATTTTTTGACATGGAAATACCAAATATTACGGAAAAATTCAGATCGCCTTTCCTAAAGAAAGTAATTTTTGCCAACCCGGAAGAATTAAAAATAAAACTTGATTGGGAAAAAATAAAAAGGGAAGCCGCAAGAGCCGCAAAAGCAATGTCTTATTTCGGCTCTCAGACAGAAGCCTGTGTTATTGAGACTGGGAAAATTGCGCAGTCTTTAATAAATCAGGGAGTGTCACCTGAGAGAATTAAAATAATCGGCGTAAAAAAAAGCCAATCTGTTTACGAACATGTATGGCCGACTATTGACGGTAAAATAATATCATCCAAAGAAGACCAGATGAAATACGCAGATTTTTTTGGTAAGGGAAAACCCGTAAAAGAACCCATATTGGATAATATTATCAACAGACTTCAAACAGTAAAAAAATTAACGTGAGTAACTAAAGCTCCATCCAGACAAAGCTGGAATGGATCCATTTCAGGCTCCAAATTTTAATCGGTAAGAAGTTTTAAAGTGACAGAATTTAAAGCAAAAAAATATCAAGAAGAAACAGATAAGTATTTATTACAATTATTTGATACTGATTGGGAAAATATACCCGATGAGAATACCATCTGGTGGGAATATGAAACGGGAAAGAAAGTTCCCTTAAAAAAAGATACTTTTACTCCGATTCTTCATGTTCCGGAACCCAAAGGATATTTTCAATTTGTTCCCAAAATAACAGAAGGCGGTCAGCACAGATATATTGAAACCGGTAGGTTAAAATCCGACGGACCGACTACCAGAGTATATAAATTTCAAGATTTGAAAACCGGAAGGATTGTGGCCGGAAAGTTAGCTTTTTCACAACAGGATGATGAAGATACCTGGGATACCAGATTGTTATCTTTAGCCCAAGCCAGAAAACACGCAGGATTAGTTCATCCCAATATTGCCGTTGTTTTTGATTTAGCCATGACAAACAATCGCGGCAGTCCGGAAGCGGAAGAATTATTTTATATCATGGAATGGCTTTCGGGTGGAGACCTTTTTTACCGGGTCAGGGAAAAACTATCTTTGACTGAGGTTGAGGAGGTAATTAAACAGATCGGGGACGGACTCCAATTTATTCATGATCAGGGTTATATATACGCTGATTTAAAGCCGGATAATATAATTTTTTCCGGGGACGGAATTGCGAAATTAATTGATGTGGGAATAACTACCAAAATGGATAAAGCGGGTAAAGCCGTTATAAAAGGGGGTAATGATCATTTTGTTTCCCCGGAACAACGTAATTGGCAACCGGTTGATATCAGAACCGACGTATATTCATTAGGAGCAAATATCTATTTCATGCTGACCGGGAAAACTGACTTTGCCTTAAGAAATAGATGGCGGGACAGCAACGATCCGTTACCAGTTTTGGAACATTATAAAGCTGAATTTACCGAAGACACTTTATCAAGTCTTTCGTCAGTTTTACGGAAATCATTAAACCTTAACCCGGAAGATCGATTTACATCAGTCAGGGAAACTGTTTCCGAATTTACTTCTTTTTTCCCAAAAAATAGACCTTTGTAGTGAAGGTTTACTGTATGAAACCGTGTGCAAATAAAGATTGCAAATCCCTTCCTGCGCAGGTAGGTTGTCATCCCGATAAAAGTTGCGGACTATCTTACTTAGGTCCGTTCTCCTATGCTTTGCCATAGCTTTACGCGACGGCAGGCTCCCATAGGAAGATGCGGTTATTTCTGGCTTTCCTTGCGGAAACCCATGATGTCCGTAATCTTCCTTAAGGAAGGGTAATTAAAATAAAGCGGGAAATTAAATGTCTTCAATCGAGAGAAATAGCGGTAAAGATATAATCGTAATATGGATACATTAAGGTGGAAGATTGTAACTTATGAGACTATTAGAGGAGATAAACCGATTGATGAATTTTTCAAAAAACAGCAATCCTCAACCAAAGCAAAAATAGTGCATAATATCAGATTACTGCAACAATATGGAAATCAGTTAACCTTGCCGCATGCCAAAATGCTTGGATCGGGACTGTTCGAGCTGAGAATTCGCGGCAGAGAGGAAATAAGAATATTCTTTTGTTTTGCCGGTTCGAATACCATTCATTTGCTGCATGCATTCAAAAAGAAAACTTCCAAAACTCCGCAGCGGGAGCTGGATTTAGCGATAGAACGTATGAAAAGCTTGACTATTATATAACGTTTATGTTATAAATTATCTACTATGAGCAAATGGGAAAATCTCGAAAAAGAACTATTATCAGATAAGGCAACAAAAAAGGAATTTGACCGTCTTGCTCCCCGTTATGCAGTAATCTCCGAACTTATTGCCGCTCGGATTAAAAATAAAATGACGCAAAAAGATGTAGCGAAAAGAATTGGCACAAAACAATCTGCCATAGCCCGTCTTGAATCCGGAAATGTGAATCCGTCCCTTGAGTTTCTGCAAAAAGTGGCACATGTTATGGGATATAAACTGACTGTTCGCCTACAGAAATAAAGAAAAAATCTACCGGTATTTTTCCCCCACCTACGCCAAGGCTTCCACCTACGCTTCCGCTTCGGCGGACAAGCCCTCCTCCGCTTCCGCTTCGGCGGACAAGCCGTCGGGAAAGCCTGCCTGCGCAGGCAGGCCAAAAAAATAGACCTAAGTAAGAAGATGGAGAAAACTGCATGTCACGTCAAACGTGACGAAAGATGCTTTTGCATCTTGTCATCCCGATAATTCGGGACTATCTTACTTAGGTCCGTCCTCCTGATCCCATCAGAAGATGTCCATCCCGATCTTATCGGGACAGTTCATCTCCCAAAGGGGAGGGAATTTGTGAATCTTTAGATGAAGGAGTAAGAAGGTTTACTCTTTTTTTAGTTATGTAGAATGTTTGCCCTGTGAATGGGCTTTCTCAAGAATTTCTAATTTTTCTCCGTGATCAGATATACGATGAGCTATAATTATTTGTTCTTCACGACTGTTGGTAACTTCTTTTAAAATTTTATCCAATTTGGTAAATATATTATCTTTAAATTTATTGAATTCGTCCTTGGTAGGGAATTTTTCTTCGAAGCGCTTTTCTAAATAATCAATATCTGCTCCAGATAAGATTCTGTTTTTCTTCATGACTGCATTTTTGCATATGAAAATATAGCCGTCAACGAGGAATTTTTCCCAAAAAAAATAGACCTAAGTAAGAAGATGCAGAAAACTGCATGTCACGTTATGCGTGACCAAAGATGTTTTGCATCTTGTCATCCCGATAAATCGGGACTATCTTACTTAGGTCCGTCCTCTCCCTTTGGAAGATGCGGTCATTTCTGGATTATTCAAAATGTTTCTCGATTTCGTACAATTTTTCAATCAACCACATACGTGATAGAGTAGAGGGATTAATCCCTTTACTTTTGGCAACCTGTTCCAATTTATTTTTGACACTTTTTTGAAGCCGTACTGTCAGTACAGTTTGTTTTTCTTTCTCAAGGGGGAGTAGTTTGGAAAGAGGTGTCTTTGGGTTTTTCATGAGTTTTGTAATATCATGTGTATCCCAAAATTTAGCCTCTTCTTCTACTGTTTTAAATGGTTTTATGGGTTTGGGTTTGTTCATAGTAATACCTCCTTTCTATTTTACTCATGTCTCGGGCTGAAACTGTGTATGGTTGTTTTTGTTTTTCAGTTGAGACAATTATAGTAAGTAGTCTGCCATTTTTAGCTCTTCCTAGAATAATTGTTCTTCCTAAATATGATTGTTTGGTTATAACTTTTGAATTATATACTTCTTCAACTTCAGCAACTGTAACCTGATGTTTTTTAATATGTTTTTTATTCCACTCATCCCAGACTAATTTTCCACTTAACCCCATTAAATACAATGTAATACAATGTAATATCTTTGTCAAGTTAAGAATTAGTAAATTTTTCCCAAAAAAAAAGACCTAAGTAAGAAGAATTGCGGTATAAAACCGAATGCAATATAAAGATTGCAATTCTTGTCGACGAGCATAAGCTCATCTATCTTACTTAGGTCCG